>AMFJ01002314.1_pt1 | contig 13064 bp, 10 predicted proteins | sample 427208 | NCBI WGS metagenome assembly AMFJ01 (sample SAMN02954298, study PRJNA114691) | groundwater metagenome | biome: aquatic; feature: subsurface aquifer; material: sediment; isolation source: subsurface aquifer sediment | place: USA: Rifle, CO | collected 2008-08
TGTAAGTATATAGGATAAATTTTTACAAATCAAGTAACTCCTCACTGACCTCTCTCTTATGTCTTTTTTTACCCCGTCTCTGCGAGTAACCCGTCTCTGCGAGTAATTTGAGTACTCTCAAATTGCGTGGCAGTCCAGTCAAGAAAAATAGAATTCTTAATTAAGTAATATTATTCCTAGATTGCCACGGCTTTAAATCATCTCTATAGATAATTTAAACATCGCAAAGACGAACCTATATTTACTTGCTCCATGGGGGTCAGTGAGGAGTTACCGTGATTTCCCTTGCATCGAAATTCTTTTATGGTATAATAAAATAAATTAAAAAACTTAAACAAAATAAAAAAATCCAGTTAAATAATATGATTTAACAGGATAAAAATAAATATGAAAAATAAAAAGGTTATTCTGATTACGGCTTTATTTTTAGTGGGTTTTGGCTTGGTGTACTTATTTGTAGTAAGTAAAATGGTAAGTGTCCCAAAAGTAGGTAAACAAATTGCTAAAAAAGAAGATGCCGTTAAATTAGACTTGTCAAAACTAGAATGTAATTTTGCTTCAGATCAGGAAGCTTATAATGACGCTAGTAAAAACAATAATCTGGATGCTTGTAGTTGCATAAAAGATGAGAATACTAAGGAAATGTGTATCGTTTCAACCACAGACACGATTCTTTATTCTAGGGCTTTAACATATTTAGATGAAGAATTGTGTACTGATATAAAAGTTTCAGTACATAAAGATGCTTGTTATGCCGTGATAAAAGATAGCGTCAAACAGTTGGAAGCAAAAAATCCGCAACATTTAGCTGATATTTACGCACTTTCACACAATGAGAAGGCCATTACTAGCTTAGAGCAAATTACTCAAAAAAACTCAGCCACTGTGGATAATTACATATCTTTAGCATTGGCTTACGCTGAGAAAGGTCTGAAAGAGCAAGGTCAAGGAAGAGATCAAACTCAATATATACTCAAAGCTTTTGGTTCTATCAATAAAGCCAAGGAACTTGATAAAAATAAATCAGAGATTTATCGCGTAGAGGCTTATGTCAATGAAATAAAGCCAGATTATAAAAAAGCTCAATCTTTATATAGTCAAGCAATTGAAATGGACTCAAATAATATTCTAGCTTATGCTGGTCGGGGACACGTCAAAAGAATGTTAGCTGTATTAGATGGGGCGGTAGAAGATTTTAAAAAAGCTGCTGATCTAGATATTAAAAGAGAACATATTTATATTTATACTAATTTATGCAATCTGGAATACTCCAAAGGAGATGTGAGAGAGGCTACTAAAAATTGTAAAATTGTTACAGACAAAAAAGATGTCGATCCTGTTTTTCAATCAGAAGCTTATCAAATTATGGCAGATATCTTTATGAAAAATGGTGATAGCAATCAGTCCAGGGCTAGTTTGCTAAAAGCTAAAACATTAACACCTATTGACCCGAATATTTTTATTACATTTTCTAAGTTAAATATTTTCGAAGGGAATTATCAAGAGGCAGAGGTAAATGCCCGAAAGGCAATGGAATTATCTCCAGCCAAGGCGTCTGCGCAATTAGCTCTTTCTTATGCTTTATACATGGAAAATAAGTTTGATGATTCAATAGCGACTGCTTTAGCAGGCATTTCTCTGGTTGACAAAGATGTATCTTTACTCATTCCTTCTAAGCTCATCATGCTAAAGTCTTTGAATAGTTCAATCGCGAATTGTTATCGAGAAATGGGGAATAGTGAAAAACAAAGTGAATATGAGAAAAAAGCGCAAGAGTTTTCTAATAATAAATAATTTTAAAATATATGAAAAAAATATTCTTATTGGGGTTCTTTAGTCTTATATTTATTTGGACACCTCTTGATTTAAAAGCAGCAACCTGTCCAGGGAACGTTACCCCTTCTTTGGGAATGCTAGATCCGGCTTGTTGGAAATCAACTTGGGTTGTAGATTCGGCAACTGTTAATTGTACTTGGACAAAAATTGGTGAAGAGAAGATATGTGTTCCGTGTGATTCTTTCGGTTGCGACTGGTCCAGCTCATATACGACCACTGGCGATTGTGGATCGGATAATCATTATGCGGACAACGTTTTTCTTCAAGATGAATGCGGACATAGTGCTACCTGGTGTACCAATGTAGGCGCACCGGCTACTTTTACAAAAACTGTAGACACCAGCCATTGGGATGACACTTGCTATTACACAACACCTGCCACTTGGAGCGCTTCAGATGCAACTGGGAAAAGATTAGCTACGTCAGTTAATCAATTAAGCACCCCCGGCTCCGGATGTACCAATGCTTCAAATATTATTTATGTTAATGCTGAACCAAATTTAGAAATAAACGGATCAGGTTCCGCTATTACAGTTAATAAATCTAACCCAATTGACATAACGTGGTCTTCTAATTATGCTACTTATTGTAATGTTCCTGCTTCTAATACGGGTGTGAATTGGTCTGATCCAATAGCTATCAATGGTTCTCAGCTTAATAGCGATATTTCAATGGCACCTAAACCAGCTAGTGAAGGAGCTTCACCTATTACTTTAAATTATGCAATGGCTTGTACTAATCCTGGGCTAGTTAATGTTTTAGATACAGTCCCGGTAACAATTATTTGTACTCCATATTCAGATTCTGCTTGGAGTGATTGTAGCAATCAATGTGGAACAACTGGAGACCAGACAAAATTAACTCGCTATGCTAACTGTTATGAAAAGATTGAACATCAGGCTTGCAATAGGATTGCTTGTCCAGTAAGTAGCGAATGGAAAGAAGTGCGACCATAATAAAGTTTAGAAAAAACTTTTAAATAGAGTAAACAAAAACAACCCCGACGAAATGCTGGGGTTGTTTTTATTTTGATTTTTCGCGTAATTAGTGTAGAATTTAATATGTAAGTAGCTCAATTAAAGAGTAGATATGGATAAATTTGAATCTATACAATATAGAATTTCGATTGTGCTTAAAATAATGATCGGTTTTTTGGTTTTGTTGAGTGCTTTTCGGCAAGAGCTTTTTTTGACTTCGACTTCTCTAGTAGTTTTGTTTTTTTCATTTCTTCCTACGATTGTGAGTAAAAATTATCGCATTCGACTGCCGATTGAGATTGATTTTGTGGTAACTCTTTTGCTTTATTTGCATTTTTTTTTGGGAGAGTATAATCATTTTTATGTAAAGATTGCTTGGTGGGATATTTTTATGCATTTTGGAAATAGCGTAATTCTTGGATTTTTGGGATTTATTTTAGCCTACTCATTGTTACTGACCAGTAAAATGGCTACTAAACCAATCTTGGCTTCACTTTTTGCACTTTCTTTTTCGGTTTTTATTGGAGTGGTTTGGGAGATATTTGAATTTTTTATGGATTATTTTTTTGGCTTTACGATGCAAAAAAGCGGAATAATGGATACTATGACAGATTTGATGGTGGACACTGCCGGGGCTATGGTAGTGAGTGTGGCAGGATTTTTTTATATGAAAAAGAAAAAAGATGGAATTTTTAGCCGATTATTAAAAAAATTTTTACAACATAAGTATAAGGATTAAAGTTGATTGTCTAAATATTTAACCATTTATCACAAACTTTTCACCAATATTCCGTCCTCTTTTATTAATTTAAGGAGTTCTCATAAATGGTTCAAAGCTTGCAATAAATGGTTAAGTCGAGCTGATGAGAAATGCGTAAGTTGTTATTAACAAAGATTGAATTATGAAAGAAATTATAAAAAATGAAATTAAAGAAGTAATAAAAGAAATTATTTCTCAAAATGAAAATTATTCCGGTTTTAAGTTGGGTGATTTAAATTTTGAAATAACTTACGCTCGAGAAGAAAAATTCGGAGATTGGTCTTCAAATGTGGCGATGATGTTGGCAGGTAAATTAAAAACCAGTCCTATGGAAATAGCAGCTGAAATTGCAAAAATATTAGAGGTTAAAAAAATTGATAATGTGGATAAAATAGAAGTAATTGCACCAGGATATATTAATTTTTATTTAGCTAAGAAATATTTTAATGAGAAAATTGGAGATATTATAAAATTGGATAAAAAATGGGGAGAGACAAATGATCTAACTGGTAAGAAATATATTTTTGAGCATTCTTCTCCAAATTTATTCAAACCGTTCCACGTGGGACACTTGGTTAATAATTCAATTGGCGAATCACTGGTTCGAATTATAAGAAAGTCCGGCGTAGAGAGTCTAACCACTCTTTCTTTTCCTTCAGATATTTCCCCCGGGATTGCTAAGACAGTTTGGGCCATCAAAGAAAAAAAATGGGAAAATGAAATGACTATTTCTAAAATCGGCGAAGCGTATGCTTTTGGAAGTAAAGAATATGAAGAAAATGAAAAATCTAAAGAGGAAATAAATATCATTAATAAAATTCTTTATTTAAAAGAGGAACCAGCGGAATTGGAAATTTATAAAAAAGGACAGCAGCTTTCTTTGGATTATTTTAAAGAAATAACGGAAAGATTGGGTTCAAAATTTGACGATTTAATATTTGAATCAGAATCAGAAGAAGTGGGAAAGGAAATTGTCAAAGAAAATATTCCTAATATTTTCAGAGAGTCAGAAGGCGCGATAATTTTTCCTGGTTCAGAACATGGATTATTTGATAACGTTTTTATTAACTCTCAGGGATTTGGAACATATCTTGCCAAAGACATCGGACTTCTAAAAATTAAGTTTGATAAATTTAGTTTTGACAAATCAATCACTATTACTGATGTAGAGCAAAGAGAGCATTTTAAATTGGTTAAAAAAGCGGCTGAATTGGTAAATAAAGAGTGGTCGGATAAGAGCGAATATATCCAGCATGGCAGGCTTAATCTTTTGGGAATTAAAATTTCTTCTCGTTTGGGCAATGTACCGCTAGCACAAGATTTGATTGAATCAGTAAAAAATAGAATTTTAGAAAAAATTAAAGAACAGGATTTTTCTAGCGATGAGAAGGAGGAAATAGCGGAAAAGGTGGCAGTGGGAGCGTTGAAATATTCTATTTTGAAATGTGGAGCAGGAAGGAATATTGTTTTTGATTTAGAAAAAGCTACTTCGTTTGAGGGCGATACTGGACCGTATCTTCAATATGCACTCGTTCGGACCAATTCAATTTTAAATAATGCTGAAGATTTGAAGATTGAAAATGAAGGAGAGTTAGGGGTGCGAAAAGGTGAAGTGCCAAATGTGGAAAAAATGATTTTAAAATTTCCAGTCGCTATTGGTAATTCTTTGCGGGATAATTCTCCCCATCATGTGGCCAATTATCTTTATAATCTCGCATCTGAATTTAGCTCTTTTTATGCGCAGACAAAAGTTTTAGACACCGCTAATCCTGATTTTAAAAATAATCTAGCTTTGGTAAAAGCGCTCCAGATAACTCTAAGAAATGGATTGGAATTGTTGGGGATGGAAACTTTAGAGAGGATGTAATCATAGAAATGTCAAAATCCCCGCCTGCCATGGCCTGGCACTGGCGGGCAGGCCAATTTCAAATTCCAAATAAATTTCAAATGTTTTAATTGTTATGTTGTTAAAATGCTAACGTGTTAATCCGCCAGCTGGCGGAGCTAATATGTTAAAATGTTTTTATGACCAAATATATTTTAAATTCAGGTAACGCAAAAAATTTCCCTCAAAAAGAGGTTGATTTTGTAAATGAAATATTGATCGATTTTAAATCAGACGATGAGATAAAAATTTTATATTGTTTTTTTGCTCAAGCTAGAGAGAGTTGGGAAGACAGATATGCAAAATATAAAGAGAGATTTATTCAATTAGCCAGTTCAAATTTCAAGTTAACTTTTGAGCTAGCTTTTCCAGAAAAATTTGAAGAGCAGTCTCAATCTAGCGATGTTATTTTGGTTCAAGGTGGCGATGATCATCTCTTGCAATTTTGGCTCAAAAAATTTGATTTACCTAAAATCTGGGAGGGAAAAGTCGTGGCTACTAGTTCAGCTGGATCAGGCGCACTAGTAAATTCTTTTTGGACATGTGATTGGCGAAAAAGTATGGATGGTCTCAACATCTTGCCAATTAAGTTTATTCCTCATTATAAGTCCAAGACTTATGGACTGGATGATCCGCGCGGTCCGATTGACTAGGAAAAGGCTTACCAAGAAATTTCTGAGTTCGGTGACAAAAATTTGCCAATTTACGCCCTGGGAGAAGGAGATTTCATTGTTTTTAATCAATAAGCGGATTGTTTGGATTTCTCCGCTTCTAAATTTATGAGTACATAAATTTATTCGGTCGAAATGACATACGTGGGATGTCAGCACTATTTTTGGTATTTAATTCATAATTCATAATACTTAATTCATTCTCATGTTTGAACGAACTAAAAACCTAAATCTTTCTGTAATCAAGCAAATGGAATTGCGCGCGGCTAAATATCCGGATGTGATTTCTTTGGCCCAAGGGGTGCCTAATTTTGATACTCCGGAATGCATTAAGCGCAGGGTGGAGTTGGCTTTAAAAAGAGGAATTGTAGCCAAGTATTCACTTTCACCAGGAATTTCAGAACTTCGAGAATTAATTGAATTAAAATTAGCCCAAGAGAATATGTTTTATGATTGGGAAAAAGAAATTTTAATTACCGCGGGATCAATCGAGGGAATTACGGCGACAATTTTGGCTCTCACTAATCCAGGAGATGAAGTAATTATTCCTCAGCCGACTTATACCTCTTATCGAGAAGTGATAACGCTAGCTGGCTGTACTCCGGTTTTCGTAGCGCTAGACGAAGAAAAAGGCTGGGCTTTTGATCTGGAAAAATTTAGGCAAGCGATTACTCCCAAAACTAAAGCGATTTTTTATTGTAATCCTAATAATCCCACAGGGACCATTTATAGTAAGGAACAATTATTAGGATTAGCCAAACTGGCCCAGGAACATGATTTGTTTTTAATTTCGGATGAAGTGTATAAAGATTTTCTTTTTGAGGAAAACCAAAAGATTTTTAGTTTAGCGGAAATTCCTGAATTGAGAAAAAGAGTAATTCGGCTGTTTAGTTTTTCCAAATCTTATGCTATGACTGGTTGGCGAGTGGGGTATTTGCATGGTGATGAAAGTGTTGTCAAAGAAATTCTCAAAGTTCATGATTCTTTGGTAACTTGCGCGCCGGTTATTTCTCAGTACGCTGCTATGGGCGCTTTGGAGATGGGGGACAAAGATTTAATAGAGATGAATGGTGAATATAAAAAGAGAAGAGATTTGATTTGTAGCCATCTGGACGATATGGCTCATATTTTTTCGTATGTTCGTCCAGAGAGCGCGTATTTTGTTTTTCCAAAAATATTACTAAACAGCGTTGATTACGCGGACAATGATCATGGCGGAAGTTTGTCTTGGAAATTTGCCTTAAATTTATTGGAAAAAACCAAAGTAGCGGTAGTGCCAGGAGTGGCGTTTGGACCTAATGGCGAAGGACATATCCGCATGAGTTTCGGACGAAGTGAAGAAGATATAAATAAAGCGTTCGGGAGGATGAAGAGATTTTTTAATTGATATACCATTATTATTAAATAAATACAAAAATGTTTCAGTGTGTCATTTCGACTGGATAAATATTTGTACTCAAATATTTAGAAATGGAGAAATCTATAACGCTGTATAATAAGAATATGGATTTAATTAAGAATGTTAAGATCTCTCCATGCATAAATTTCCGAGTACAGAAATTTATTTAGTCGAGATGACATAGTCGGAAAGTTTGAAGTGAATTATTAAATTGTTTTAATGCTAAAATGTTAATATGCTAACGTGCTAAAATGATTAAGTTATGAAAAAAATATTTAAAATCATCCTCCAATATTATCTTAAAATTATTACTAAGATAGTTTTATGGGTGCATCGGCCGATTGTTATCGCTATAAGTGGTAGCGTCAATAAGTCTTTTGTGAGAGATGAAATCAAAAGAGTTCTGGAAGCACAAGGAAAAACCGTGCGGGCTAATCCAAAAAACTTCAATACGGAGATAGGATTGCCTTTGGCGATTTTAAACATCCAAAGCGGATATAATTCTTATCGTAGATGGTTGCCAGTTATTTTTAGTGCGTTTGGCGCAATTTTTCAAAAGAACTTTCCCAAATATTTGGTTTTGGAATTGGGCGTGGCACAAAAAGGAGATATGCGTTATTTACTTTCATTAGTAAAGCCCAGAATTGTCATAGTGACAGAAATTACTCAGCGTTATATTGAATCTTTTTCGGGAATGGATAAGTTGGTGAGTGAGTATGCATATCTAGCTAAAAATATAAAAAAAGACGGTAAGCTTATTTTAAATTGGGATAATGAAAAAGTGCGAAGTTTAAAAAAATATGCCAAAGTGCCAGTTCTTTATTTCGGAACTAATTCTTCTGAAATTGATGGAGAGATAAAGGAGATTAAAAAAGATATAGATGGAATTGAGATTAAAATGCGTTATAAAGATAGGGAGATTAAAACAAAAATAAACAGATTCGGAGCGCATCACGCCAAGGCTAAAATAGTAGGATGGATGGTAGGAGATATCATATAGCATGGAACAGGTAACATATATCACAAGAGGGGGACAGAGAGGTGATAAATATGATGGTTTTTGTATTAGCACTCGCTATTGACGAGTGCTAATTTTTTGTTATAATGGAATTATAGAAAATTAATTCTTCCTTTTCCTCCTCCCCTTGGAAAGGGGAGGTGCCTGAAAGGCGGAGGGGTTGGATCTCTATATAATCTAAATATATTTATTTTTTTGTAAAGTTAGCAAACCCCCTCTGTCCTGCTCGCCTCGCTAAAGCTACTGCGAAGCGGGCTGGACATCTCCCCCTTGATTACAAGAGGGAGAGGATGGTTTTTAAAGCATAAAGTAATATGAATGCCAGGCAAGAAAAAATTTTAGAGTGCATCGTAGAAGAATATACTTCAACCGCTATTCCGATTGGCTCTAAAGTTTTGGTGGAAAAGTATGGAATTGATGCTAGTAGCGCAACAATCCGAAATGAGATGGTGGAACTGGAGGAGATGGGTTATCTTTATCAGCCCCATATTAGCGCTGGTCGCATTCCGACGGACAAAGGCTACCGTTATTTCGTAGAGGAATTAATGAAAGATAAAGTACTAAGTAAAAAAGAACAGTTAAGATTACAAGAAGAATTACTGAAGCTCAAGGCTAAAAACATGCGGCTTTCCCGAACGAGCGCTAAATTACTTTCTGGTCTAACTGGTAACTTAGCGATCAGTGGCATATTAGATAAAGATGAATTTGATGATTTTGGAATGAGCGATTTACTGAGTGAACCAGAATTTCAGAAATTAGATGAAATTTGTCGTCTAACCGAAACGATGGATTATATCGACGAAATGTTTGATAAAATTGTCAAAGGAATCAAAGAAGGCGAAACTAAAATATTTATCGGATTAGAAAACCCAGTCAGTAAAATTTCTAGCTGTTCTATGATTGTCTCGCCTTATAAATTAAAAAATGGACAGCGGGGAGTCTTGGCTCTAATAGGCCCCAAGCGGATGAAATATGCCAAGAATAAATCGTTGATTGAATATATAAAAAAAATGATGGGAGGAGCGAGTGTGATAGTAGTAGCGGGTGGCATTAACGTTTTAATATATTAAAAAGATTGTTTAATTTTAAGTTTAGAATTATTTGTAGAAATTTATTGATTTGTCATTGCGAGTAAATTTTGTACTCAAAATTTGCGTGGCAATCTCTAAATAAATGTAGCCAAGTTTTATATAGACTGCCACAGAAATTATGAGTACATAATTTCTTCGCAGAGACGAGTTTAATTTAAAATTAATTTTATGAAAAATAAAAAAATAGAAATGGAAGTTGAGAAAGGCTGTGATACACAGTTAACTATTAAGGCGGTGGTTTTTAATAAGGAAGGCAAAGTGTTACTCCTTAAGCGGGCCGATAAGGGAGTAAAAAATGCTGGAAAATATGATTTGCCCGGAGGATGGCTAGAGGAAGGAGAAAGTGCTGAGGAAGTTCTGAGAAGAGAAATTCGAGAGGAGACTAAATTGACGGGTATAAACATAGGTGCACTAGTAAGATTTGCAGAATTCAAAAATGAAGAAGGAAAAATTAGTAAATTTAGAGGATTGCGTTATTTGGTCAATTCTAATGAAGAAGATGTCGAGTTGAATCCGCGCGAGCACAGTGAATACGAGTGGCTTGATATCGATGAAGCGATAAAGAAATTAAATACTGGCGATGGATTTGAAGAAGAAAAAATGGAAACTCTCAAAGCGGCTAAAAAATATCTGGAAATGGAAATGGCGATGGATGGCTGGAAAAGAAGTTTGGCCGAATTTGAAAATTATAAAAAAATGCAAGCGGAAAGTCAGAAAGATAGAATCCGTTATGCCACTGAAAATATTGTGATGCAAATAATTCCCGTGATTGATAATTTCCATGTCTCTACCTCGCATATTCCCCAAGATCAAAAAGATGGTGGTTGGGTGACTGGAATAATGTATATTCAAAAACAACTGGAAAATGTGTTGGCAGAAAACGGAGTAGAAGAAATTAATTTAAAAATTGGGGATAATTTTGATACTAAATATTGCGAAGCTGTTTCGGATAATTGTTGTCATGATGAAAAATGCCAAGATGATGAATGTGGAGAAAAGAAGAAATTTAAAAATAGAATAAAAAGGATAGTTTTAAAGGGTTATAAAATCGGAGATAAAGTTATTCGCGCAGCTCGAGTAATCGTAGAATAAAAAAGACCCCCAAGAAGATAGCTATCTTCGAGGGGATCAGGGGAGAGGTAGCAGGAAATGTAGCTGGCAGATTGAATGTTTTTAAGGGATGGGTAGGGGTAGAAGAGAAGTTTCTCTTCAAAAAACATATTCAATGTGCCAGCTACCTAAAGAGTAGACTATCTATGTCAAAATGTCAAGTAATAATTAATAATAAAAAATAAGTAATAAAAGTTTTTAACTAATTAACTTGCTAAGCTAATTGGCTAAAAGCTAAAAAAATATGGGTAAAATATTAGGAATTGATCTCGGAACTACTAACAGCGCGATGGCTATCGTTTCTGGCGGTAAACCGGAAATAATTGAAAACAAAGAAGGAAATCGAACTACGCCATCAATGATTGCAATTAATAAAGGTGGTGAGAGATTAGTAGGACTTTTGGCCAAGCGTCAAGCGGTAACTAACCATGAAAACACCTTGTTCTCAATTAAAAGACTTATCGGAAGAAAATTTGATGACAAAGATGTGCAGGAAGACATTAAATTGATGCCTTATAAAATTTCCAAGGCAGCTAACGGTGGGATTAATGTAAAAATGGGAGACAAAGAATACACTCCAAGAGAAATTTCGGCTATGGTTTTGCAAAAATTAAAAGCCGATGCCGAAGAAAAATTGGGAGAAAAAATCGAGGAAGCGGTGATCACTGTGCCGGCTTATTTCGATGATTCTCAAAGAAAAGAAACTAAAGAAGCCGGAGAAATTGCCGGGCTGAAAGTAAGGAGAATTATCAACGAGCCGACCGCGGCTGCGCTAGCTTATGGTTTCGATAAAAAGAAAAATGAAAAAATTGCGGTTTATGATCTGGGTGGCGGGACTTTTGATATTTCGATTCTCGAAGTGGGCGATGATACCGTAGAAGTTATTTCTACCAATGGAGATACTCATTTAGGTGGAGATGATTTTGATCAAGTGCTTATCAATTGGATTATTGATGAATTTAAAAAACAAGAAGGTATTGATTTAAGTAAAGATAATTTGGCTCTGCAGAGAATTAAAGAATCAGCGGAAAAAGCCAAGATCGAACTTTCCACTGCTCAAGAAACTGAAATCAACCAACCTTTTATCACTACGGATGCCAATGGCCCCAAACATTTAGTGATGAAATTGACTCGTTCAAAAATGGAAGAATTAGTGGGAGATTTAGTAACTAAAACTATGGAGCCAGTCAGAAAAGCTCTTAAGGACGCAAAACTTGAAAATAAAGATATCAATGAAATTGTGATGGTGGGAGGAATGACCCGAATGCCACTGGTACAAAAAAAAGTGGAAGAATTTTTTGGCAAGAAACCAAATTCAAGTGTGAACCCTGATGAAGTAGTGGCCATGGGAGCTGCTATCCAGGGGGGAGTATTGGCCGGTGATGTAAAAGATGTATTGCTTCTTGATGTTACTCCGCTGACTTTGGGAATCGAAACCATGGGAGGAATATCAACAGCGCTTATCGAAAGAAATACGACTGTGCCAACTAAAAAATCTCAGATATTTTCTACGGCGGCTGATAACCAACCTAGTGTAGAAATTCATGTCTTGCAAGGAGAACGTGAAGTAGCGCAAGGTAATAAAACTTTAGGCAGATTTATCCTAGATGGTATTGCTCCATCTCCTCGAGGAATTCCGCAAGTAGAAGTAACTTTTGATATTGATGCCAATGGAATATTGAGCGTAAGCGCCAAAGATAAAGCCACTGGTAAAGAACAGTCGATTAGGATTGAAGCGTCTAGCGGAGTAAGTAAAGAAGAAATCGAAAGGATGAAACAGGATGCCGAGGCGCATGCCGAAGAAGATAAAAAACGTAAAGAAAAAGTCGAAGCGAAAAATATTGCCGAGAGTCTAGTTTACTCTACGGAAAAAGCCTTGAAAGATTCGGGTGATAAAATTAGCGAAGATAAAAAGAAACCGGTCATCGAAAAAATGGAAGCGCTAAAAGAAGTTTTAAAGAAAGAAGAATCGACTACTGAAGAAATTAAAAAAGCAACAGAAGAATTTTCAACTGAAGCGCAAAAGATTGGTGAAGAACTTTATAAAGCGGCTGCACCACAAGGTGATGGTAGCACGCCAGAAAGTGGCGAGGCTAAGCCTGAAGATAATGTAAAAGACGCAGAGACAGAACCAACAAAAGATGGTGAACCAAAAGATGGTGACAAGAAATAAATTTTAAGAGTATCATTAGGGAGCGAGGTATAATACTTCGCTTTTTAATTTCAAATTTCCAATTTCAAATTTCAAATAAATTCCTAAATTTCCAATGTGTTTCCATCCCCCTCTCCTGTACTCGGGAGAGGGTTGGGGAGAGGG
>AMFJ01033675.1_pt1 | contig 13045 bp, 10 predicted proteins | sample 427208 | NCBI WGS metagenome assembly AMFJ01 (sample SAMN02954298, study PRJNA114691) | groundwater metagenome | biome: aquatic; feature: subsurface aquifer; material: sediment; isolation source: subsurface aquifer sediment | place: USA: Rifle, CO | collected 2008-08
ATTAAGACGTTTCAGCAGTTAGGTATTTTTGTGTCGCCCCCTTTTTAGGAGCTATTAGGTGCTCCTTCGTCGCAGGTCTACGCCTGTGGCGGAAGTTGCAGTTGAGTTTCACATGATCTGGTTTTCAACTTAATTCGCAAATGCCACATTATTAAGCAATAACAGATAATTAAGAGGGTAGTACCCTCTTAATTATCTGTTATGTGTTGTAAATAAGGCACTTCTGAATCAAAAATTTGCACTGTGAAATTTAAGCACTAAATTTTGACACTCGAAGTCCCACAATCTAAATAGGGTCTTTGACCATAAGCTCTCTGAAAAAGAGTGCATTCATAAATAGTCTTGAACTACCCAGCCAATAGGCTCGGAAATAGGGTTCGTCTGCAAAATATATCAGACTTTTTCCTGCCATAACTGCAGGCGTTCCCTTAATTTGAGAGACATAACGATCTTGCAGGTAGCCGCTTAAAAGCGGCTTTTCTGTATACCGCATAGGTGTGACATATTTGTTTTTGGGATTTGAGATCACAATATCCCTGTTTTTAAAGAGGGGAATTTCATTCGAATTAATTCCAAAACTCAATGGATTTGTAGCATCAATTGTTGAATTTAATATTACTCCGTTAACTCTGCTGGTTTTTCTCAATTCAAGATACTGAGCATATGTGCCTTTTGTTGAGCTATCCTTTACACTTCTATCATTAACAGTTGCTATATTTGATATTCCAAGTTCATTTGTTATCCCAAAGGCCGCACCAGTTGCAATGATTGTGTTTCTTTTAGCCCACTGGGCAAGAACTCCGGATTGTTCTTTGCTAAGCTTAAATGCACCATTAATAATTATTAAATTATATCTGTCCAGATTCATGCTTTCAATATTGTCGATATCTATAAGGCTGACAGGTATTCCGAAGCGAAAATCCAGAAGATGCCATAATTCCCCTATGCTTCCGTAAGAGGCTCCGCGGCCTGTCAAAATAGCAATTCGGGGTTTCGTTATTGATCTAAAATGACTACTGCCCAAATCGGTATCCCCCATACTTAGCCCTCCATCAACGGCATAAACAGATACTTTCCCTTTACCATTATAGGTGGAAATGATTTTATTCAAATCCTCTTTCCCAAGACTCTGTTCTTGTACAGATATTTGAACTGTTCCGGCCTCAAAACTCTTTTCGGTACCATCTACCATGAAACTGAATGATTTATCTCCTACCTTAAGAGAAAGTCCTTTACTCATTAGATAGTACATGAAATTATATGAATAGTAGTCTTTTATCTCAAAAAGATAGGCATACGCCCCTGTTTTTAGTTCTTTTGCAACCGGATCTTTAACATAGTTTACCTCTTCTCCTGTAAGTTTCCCAAGGTCCCTTATTTCCGAATAGTTTATATTCATAGCCAATGGAATAGTCCAGGCAGATATGTCGTAGAATGTTGTATCCCTGAAAGTGGTACTCTTCTCAAAAATTGTTTTGATAACAGTGTACTGTTGTTGCTGCACAGGTACAACGAAAGAGCTTCCGGGATCATACTTTCTGTTTGAGAGAGTAATCCCTTTTGTGAGATTGTATACTTTGATATTGTGCAATTTAAGAATTCTGAACAACTCTTTGGAAAGTGAAATGTCATTTGCATCTCCGAATATGTAGCCCTTTATTGGATCGGAATCGGCAAGTCTCTTTTTCTCAATAAAAAACCTTCGCTGATAGTCCAGCATCTCTACTTTAAGTTCATAAGCAGCTTTTAAGGCAGATATTGAACAAAATACCTGTCTTTTTACAATATCCGAAAGCTTAATTGCAACGCCTTCTCTATCTCTGTATACACCTCTTGGATTAGGCTGTTCATACAACAATCCTATTGATCCGGACAGATCCGGAAGAGTAGAACCTTTCCCTGTATAGAAATCGTCAAAATCCTCCTTTGAAAAGTGCATAGCTCCAATTCTTGAAAGCATTTCCGAATGATAGGCAGATATTTTTCTGCTAAGCTCCCAGTTCTCTTCGGGAATTAGCGGATTTGTACTGTTTTTTATGCCCGGAGAGAAGAATGTGGTTGTAGTATTTCCCTGTTCGTGGTAGTCATTTACCATAGTGGGAAACCACTTGTAAAAGAGTTCCATCCTTGAGATGCTTTCGGGGTGCTGGACCGGCAGCCAGTCTCTGTTCAGGTCAAACCAATAGTGGTTTGAACGGCCATTTGGATTAGGCTCGCGGAATTCCCGGCTGTTTTCGTCGCCGTTTTTTGTGTTAGTGAGGTTGGAATTCACCCAGCCGGCATACCTCTGTGCTCCGTCAGGATTTATTGAAGGCTGAAAAATTATGATGTTGTTTTCCAGTATTTTTTTTACAAATTCATCTTCCGATGCAGTGAGAAGATACGCCACAACAAGTGAAGCATTTATTCCTGAAGCTTCATTTCCGTGGACGCTATAGCCCATCCAAGTAACCATCGGCATCTCCTTTACATTGATATTCGTCGATTTTTCCGGATTGCATAAATCAAGATGCTTTGTGCGAATACTCTCAAGATTTGAAAGATTTTCAGGAGAACTAATAATAAGATAAACCATTTGCCTTTTCTCGTATGAATACCCGCTCTCGATTAACTTCACTCTGTCCGATTTAGACGCCAGCAAACGCATATATGATACAATTTGGTCATACGATACATGTTGCTCTCCAACCTCATATCCCAAATGATCTTTAGGAGACGGAACAGAACTTTTGAAATTTCGGATCTCTTCCGGCATAAAAAATTCGAGGTCTGGCTGTTGAGCAACTGACGAAACTGCCGGGCATAGGAGCGCAAATAGCAGAGATAGTCTTTTTAGGAAAGTTTTCATATTAGGTTTAGATGAAGTTTCTTTACAGGAAATGTTATTTGCTGTGAGATGTTTTATCCCAAAACTCTCTTTGAAGTTGCATTGCCGCTTTATCGTCCTTAATGGTTTTAATAACCTCGGACAATTGTTTGATGCGTTGGTTCAGAATAATTTCTCCAAGCTCTCCTGTGGCATCTTTTGCATCACCTGCGTAATGGTTAGGATATTTGCTGTACCATCCGATTGACGAGTATGCATCAGGCAGCTGAAGTCTTTTCTGGTCTGCTCCCGATTCAATTGATGCTCTCTCCATTTTTACAAGATCCGGACGAACAACCAGCATTGTTGAAGATTCTCCTTCGTCTGCATGGCCACCTGTTGTTGTTTTTCGCATTGATGCAATTTTTTTCTGAGTATCGGCATCAACTGAAGGAGAAAACAGATAAACAGAAAAATCGCGTTCTTTAGCCAGCATTGTCTGGCAAAAATACTGGAGAAAATAGACATTGCCCCCATGTCCGTTTACCAGAAGAATTTTTTTAATACCATTCCGTGAAATTTCGGCACAAGTTTCCTCGAGTATCTTATAAAGTAGCTCCTCACTATATGCTATAGTGCCCGGTTGATGCATTGCCTCAAAAATCTGCCCTGCATAATAAAATGGAAATACAACTGCATATTCCTTTGCAGCAGCAGCGAGAGATATATACCTTGATGTGAAGACATCGGTACCCATAGGAAGATGTTGTCCGTGCTTTTCAATTACTCCAATCGGAATAATACATACTCCTTCGGATTGCTTTACTGCAAGCGAAAAATCCGAAGATGTAAGTTCTTCCCACGCAACAGGCAATTTTTGAGAAGATTGGGAAATTTTTGAGGACTGTCCGGAAAGAGATGAGGCAGAAATTAATAGAAATGTGGTAAACAGAGAATACAAAACCGGCAAATTTAATGCACTCAATTTGATTGAAGATTTCATATGTTTTAATGTAAAGTTATTGCGATGTAGGGCTTCGACATCAAATTTAGAATTTAAATTTAATAACTAAATTTGCCGGAGTATAATTTCACTCTAAATTGAAAAATAAATTTTTCGGTTTTAACAAAAACATCTTTTTTACCGGCATAACTAGCTTTTTGACCGACACATCGGTTAAGATGATTTACTCTGTTATGCCAATGTTTCTGTTGTCAATAGGTGCTTCCAAGACTAGTCTTTCTCTAATCGAGGGAATTGCAGAGAGTACTGCTTCTCTGGTTAAAACAATGTCTGGCTTCTGGAGTGATAAAATTGGAAAAAACAAACCATTTCTTCTAATCGGTTATGGACTATCCGCATTAATAATGCCACTGTATGCTTTTGTAATCTCTCCGTTTCAGGTTCTGTGCCTGCGCTTTGTCGAAAGAGTTGGAAAGGGCATAAGAACCGCTCCGAGGGACTCCCTTATAGCAGGGTCTGTTACAAATGGAGAAACCGGAAAAAGTTTTGGCTTGCAAAAAGCTATGGACAACAGCGGTGCTATTGTGGGGCCTCTAATTGCCTTTGCTATTCTTGCTTTATTTCCCGGCAACTACAATTTAATATTCATGTTCGCAGGAATTCCTGCAATACTTGGGATTTTTGTGATAATCTTTGGTATTAAAGAGGCAAAGAAAAACAACGACACCCTCATTAAAAAATTCCGTTTCAAAGACTTTTCTCCAAAGTTTTATCTGTTCCTTGTTATCATTTTTATTTTTACACTGGGCAATTCAACGGATGCGCTACTTCTTGTAAAAGCAAATGAAGTTGGCGTTAAGGTTGCATTTATCCCTCTTGTTTTTCTTATTACCAGCGCTGTGTCTGTTCTTCTTTCTGTTCCAATAGGTACCCTTTCCGATAAAATCGGGAAAGAGAAAGTGCTCATATTCGGATATGTAATTTATGCAATTGTTTATTTTGGTTTTGGCGCAACAGGCAGCGTTTTTACAATAGTCTCGCTTTTTGCTTTGTACGGACTCTATTCCGCGTCAACAGACGGAATTCAAAAGGCATTTGTTTCCGACATGGTGGACGGCAACAAAAAAGGGACCGGACTTGGATTGTACAACGCACTTTTAGGAATAACTCTTCTTCCTGCCAGTCTTATTGCGGGAATACTCTACGACAAAGTGAACTCATCTGTCCCATTTTATTTTGGAGCTGCAACAGCTTTGATTTCGGCTGTTTTTATGTTTTTTCTGTGCAGGAAAGGAAGCGATAAACATTCTTCATAGGACTTTGTTTAATTAATTATATTGATTATCTTAACAAGTCTTTTGGATAATAATTCAAGCGGCACTAGCTAAGTAAAATCATGAAAAACGGGTTTACAACTGCACTTGATATTTTATTGCTCGCGTTAATCATTACGCCGACAATATATTTTATTGTTTTGAAGCCTTTTCGCAAACAAATAGCATTACGAAAAAAAGCAGAAGAGGCACTCCGGAGCAGTGAAGCACATCTGCATACTTTGGTTCAGACAATTCCGGATTATATCTGGCTCAAAGACGAAAATGGAATTTATCTCACTTGCAACAGGCAATTCGAAAAATTTTTCGGAGCTGCAGAAATGGACATTATTGGTAAAACGGATTATGACTATGTAGATAAAGAGCTTGCCGATTCTTTTCGAATGAATGATAAAAGGGCAATGGATGCGAACGGACCTTCCATAAATGAAGAGTGGATCACTTTAGCCGATGGCAAAACCAGATTAATGCTCGAAACAATAAAGATGCCCATGAAAGATGAAACAGGGATGCTAATCGGTGTTCTTGGAATAGGAAGAGACATTACACAAAGAAAAATGGCAGAAGAGGAAATATTATTGAAGAATAAACAGCTACAATCTGTTCAGGCCGAAAGAGAAAAGCTGTTTTCAATTATTGTTCATGATCTTAAATCGCCTTTTAACAGTTTCCTCGGTATGACTCAACTTTTGAGCGAAGAGTTGCAAAATTTCTCGATGGCCGAAATACAGGAAATGGCAACATGTATGAACACTTCGGCAGAAAATCTTTATTCTCTTTTGGAAAACCTGTTGTTGTGGGCGAAAAGCGAAAGGGGAATGATTCCATTCAACCCTGTAGAAATTAAATTGCTGCCATTTATTAGAGAAGGAGTGGAAATAATGGAGGATTCGGCAAAAGCCAAGGATATATCAATTAAAGTGAATGTGAATGAAGATATTGTGGCTTTTACCGACGGTAATATTCTTCAAACAATAATTCGCAATCTCATATCAAATTCAGTAAAGTTTACAATGCCCGGAGGATCGATTACTGTAAGTGCAAAAAAAGGAGGCGATTCGGCAGTGGAATTGTCTGTAAAAGATACCGGAATTGGTATGGATGAGAATATTAAAGCCAGTCTGTTCAAAATTGATACACATGCAGGCAGGCAGGGAACCGAAGGAGAACCGAGTACTGGTCTCGGTTTGGTCGTATGTAAGGATTTTGTAGAAATGCTTGGAGGAGAATTGAAACTCGAGAGTGAGCCGGGCAAAGGATCATGCTTCTATTTTACCATTCCGGATAAACATTTAAAGTAATATCTTTGCGTAAGAAAAGCAACAAAATGCCAAAGTGTAATTATTTGGCACTATCTTTGCCAAAAATACTATATGAATAAATTTTCTATCGGAAACCTGAACTTATCAATTCCAATAGTTCAGGGTGGAATGGGCGTGGGTATATCACTTAACGGACTGGCGTCTGCAGTGGCAAATGAGGGAGGAGTGGGTGTAATTTCATGTGCTGGTCTGGGCCTTTTATACCGTCAATTTTCAAGCAATTATAATGAAGCTTCAATATTAGGTTTAAAAGAGGAACTTAAAAAAGCAAAAGAAAAAGCAAAAGGAGTAATTGGCGTAAACATAATGGTTGCTCTTACCAATTTTTCCGACATGGTAAAGACATCTATTTCAAGTAAAGCGGATATCATATTTGCAGGAGCAGGATTGCCTCTTGACTTACCTTCGTTTCTTACTAAGGGATGCAGAACCAAGCTTGTTCCAATTGTTTCTTCTACAAGAGCAGCTCTAATTATTTGCGAAAAGTGGATTAAAAACTATAACTATGTCCCGGATGCAATTGTGCTTGAAGGGCCAAAAGCAGGAGGACACCTTGGCTATAAACTGGACCAGATATCCGATGATAAATTTTCATTGGAAGAGCTGCTGCCGGATCTCGTAAAGAATATTAAGATTGTTGAAGAGCAGAATAACTGTAAAATTCCAATAATTGCCGGAGGCGGTATTTATAACGGATCGGATATGAAGAAGTTTCTTGACATGGGAGCTTCTGCAGTGCAGATTGGATCAAAATTCGTTACAACGAACGAGTGTGACGCTTCTCTTGCATTCAAGGAGACATACATCAATGCAACAGAATCCGACGTAGAAATTATTAAGAGTCCTGTTGGGATGCCCGGCCGTGCAATATTCAGTAAGTTTATTGAAAGGGTTAAATCCGGGACAGAAGTTCCTAAAGCATGCCCTTTCCATTGCATTAAAACATGCGACTATACAAAGAGCCCGTATTGTATAATCAAGGCTCTGTATAATGCCTACAAGGGCAATTTTTCAAAAGGCTACGCTTTCGCAGGCAGTAATGCATTTCGTGCAGAAAAGATTATTAGCGTTAAGGAGACAATCAAAAACCTGATGGACGAGTTTCGCCGCAGTTAGTTTTAGGTAGTATATTTCTTAACTTTTTCAATCAATCTTGCATAAGTAAATGGTTTGGCAAGATAGTCGTCGCACCCGGCTTCAAGAGCAATCTTCTCATCATCTGCTAGAGCATATGCTGTAACAGCTATTATCGGAAGGTTTTTGCGGAAAGATTTAATTTCCCTTGTTGCGTCGAGCCCGTTCATAACAGGCATCTTTATGTCCATTAAGACTATTGAAATGTCCGGATTGTTTCTGCAAATATCAACTGCCTCTTTTCCGTTGAATGCTTTTATTATTTTTGATGCATACTTCCGCAAAACAGCTTCAATATAAATGTTGTTAGTCTCCTCGTCGTCAACGGCAAGTACAACAGGTAGCTCTTTTTCTGTCATGTCTGAAAGTTGAATTTCGTTTATTACACTTAATATTTCCTTCTTGAACGGCAATGAAAAATAGAAGTTGTTGCCATTATCTCTTGAAGACTCTAATCTTATGTGGCCGTTGAGAAGAGATAAAATACCCTTGACAATATAAAGACCGTGACCTTTTGCCCGTCCCACTTCCGAAAAGTCAATCCCTCTTTGTGAAAACATTTCAAATAGCTCAATCTGGCTTTCTCTGTCAATTCCCGGGCCTTTATCTTTGACAAAGAACTCGATATTTTTCTCATTGATCGTGAAACCAAAAGATACCTCTTCCTTATCAGTAAATTTAATAGCATTATCCAGAAGATGGTGAATTACAATTTTAAGCAAGTCAAAATCGGTTGTAAAAACAATGTCGTCCCCTCCCTGCGGGATAACAATATTTAATTTCAATGCCTTACCGGCAGATAGTTCGGAAAACTTGTTTTTTGAAAAATCAATTATACTTTTTGTGTGATGATGCGAAGGATGAGCTGTAAGATTTCCGGAAATAAGCAGTGAAATATTTATGTAATCTGTAATAGTGTTCATGAGCCGGTTTCCTGAACTTTGCAACATTGAAAAATATCTCATTCTTTCATCTTTAGTAACATCGGGATCGGAAAGCAAAGATCCAAAACCCGAAATGCCGTTCAAATGAGACCTAACCTCATGGGATATGTTGTTAAGAAAAGTAGTATTTAAAAGAGTGTTTTGTTCTGTATTTGTTGTCATAATTCTTGTTTTTTTACTTCTCTAATTGTAATGTAAATTTAAAAAAAAATATCATTATTAATAGTTAGATTCCACATTTATATTACCTTTATTATAAATAATTAACAACCCTATAAAAATGGAAAGTGAAATGAACTTTTGGTATTTTTTAATCCCGGCTGCGGTTTTAATTTTGGCTGCAGGGATAAGAATTATTAGACCTACACAAAGAGGCCTCATCGAGAGACTCGGTAAATACTACAAATTTGCCAACCCCGGATTCCATTGGATCATTCCAATTATCGACAAAATCTATGTGGTAAATGTTACCGAGCAAATGGTAGATGCAGAGCCTCAGGAGATTATTACAAATGATAACCTTAATGCAAGCGTAGATGCTCAGGTGTACTTCCGGGTTAAATCCGAAGAAGAAAGCGTTAAGGGTTCAATTTACAATGTCAACAATTTCAGATGGCAAATAGTAAATCTTGCCCGTACAACATTGCGTAACATTATTGGAACTCTCACTCTAAAATCGGCAAACAGCGAGCGCGGGAAAATCAATGCAGAACTGTATAAGACCCTGCATAACGAAACAAAGACATGGGGTATTGAAATTGTTCGCACAGAGCTGAAACAGATTGACCCGCCTAAGGATGTTCAGGAGACTATGAACAAAGTTGTTAAGGCCGAAAATGAAAAAATTGCTGCAATTGACTCTGCAACAGCTGCCGAAACAGTAGCCGACGGTGTTAAGAGAGCGAAGATTAAAGAAGCAGAAGGCTATAAGCAGTCAAAAATTTTACATGCCGAAGGTGAGGCCGAAGCAATCAGGCTTGTAAACGATGCCGCTGATAAATATTTTGTTGGGAATGCCCAAATGTTAAGAAAACTGGAAGCTATGGAGTCTGCACTGGAGAATAATACTAAAATTGTAATCCCTACGGGAACAGAATTAGTAAATATCATTGGTGAAATGGCAGGAATAGTTCCTATTGAAAAGAAGAGCAGCAAGAAATAATTTGAAAAATCAATCATTGAATATGAGAGGCAACCCCAAAAAGGTTGCCTCTTTTTCTTTGATTCTTCTGTAATTGTCCGTATATTGTTATTAATTTATTTCCCATGAACAATCTCGAAGAAGTCTTTAGCTGGATCAAAACTACCTGGCATCTGGAGCTATTCCAGTTGGGTAAGAGTCCGTTTACTGTACAAACTTTAATATTACTCTTACTATCTCTTTTTCTCCTTTTTTATCTCTCCGGATTATTCCGAAAATTATTAATCAAAAAAATCTTTCCAAGTTATAATTTGGATGTAGGAGTTGGCCAGTCGGTAGCAACAATTGTGAGATATTTGCTCATAATCGTTGGGCTGTTTATTATATTTCAGACCACAGGAATAGATCTGAGCGCTCTTGGGCTGCTCGTTGGAGCCTTGGGAGTAGGTATCGGATTTGGACTGCAGAATATTACAAATAATTTTATCAGCGGGCTAATAATTTTATTTGAACGGCCTGTAAAAGTAGGGGACAAAGTTGAGATAGGCGATCTCACCGGCAATATTTCAGATATATCTGCAAGAGCCACAATTATTATTACAAACGATAATATTGCGGTAATAGTTCCTAATTCCGATGTGATAAATAAACAAGTTATTAACTGGAGCCACAACAACAACCAAGTAAGGCTTAATTTCCCCGTAAGTGTTTCTTATAAAGAAGACCCGGAAGTTGTGAGAGAGGTTCTGCTGGAAGTTGTAAAGGGTTATCCCGGGATACTGGAAACCCCTGAACCATATGTTCGTTTTACGGAATTTGGCGAGAACAGTCTCAATTTTCTCTTACAGATATGGACGATTGATTATATTCATACCCCTGCTGTTTTGAAAAGTGAAATCTATTTTGCGATATTTAAAAAATTCAAAGAAAAAAATATTGAAATTCCTTTCCCGCAAAGGGATATTCACATTAAGTCGGGCCTTGAAAAGCTGGATAAATGATCGGGTTTAAAGAAAAATATGGCAAAACAGCATTGATTGCCGGTGCGTCGGAAGGAATTGGAGCAGCTTTTGCAAATTCTCTTGCTGCAAAAGGGATGGATTTAATCCTGATTGCACGACGCCCGGAACCTTTGCATAAACTTGCTGAAGAAATTGAAACTGTATACAAAATCAATGTCACGATTATCTCGTGCGACCTCTCTATGCCAAATGCCGTAGATATAATTGAAGACGAGCTTAAAGGTAAAGAAGTTGACTTACTGGTTTATAATGCCGCACTCTCATATATTGGCCCCTTTGCAGACAGTTCTGCAGAGAACAATTCCAGAATTACGCAAGTTAATATGCTCACATCCTTAAACATGCTCAATCATTTTGGATGTAAAATGGTTGCAAGAGGGAGAGGAGCCGTTGTACTCATGTCTTCGCTGGCCGGTTTTCAGGGTAGCGGTTTCTTGGCTGTTTATGCGGCAACAAAGGCATTTAACAGAATATTGGGAGAGAGTCTCTGGTATGAGTGGAAAAACAAAGGGGTGGATGTTATAGCCTGTTGTGCAGGAGCAACATCAACTCCCGGATATCTGGATTCAAATCCCGATCAAAAAAACTTATTTGCCCCAAGAGTTCAGGCTCCTTGTGAAGTTTCAAGTGAGTGCCTGAAAAGGATTGGCAAAACTCCCTCTTTCATAACAGGCAGAGGCAACAGGTTTGCATCATTTGTAATGCAAAAACTCATGCCCAGGAAATTGGCAATCAAAATAATGGGAGATACAACCCGCGAAATGTACAGGATAAATTTCTGAATAGTGCTTCGCTAATAAATATGTGGAATGATTTTATAGGGTACTTTTTCTTTATATATATCCCACAGTTTCCCATATTTAAGCCGGCACCTTTTATCATCGTCACTCTGCCTTGTAAATAACAGTGCAACATAGTACAACGGATATAGCCATGGCCATATTAATGATGGATAACCGGTGCAAAGGATAATGCCGCATGCCATTAATATTTCTCCCAGATAGTTTATGTGACGGCTCATACCCCAGAATCCATTTACCAGCAATGTGTTGTTGCCATCGGATATGGTTAAGGGTTTAATCCACAAGAACTTTGAACCTGGATATTTTTTAAAATAATACTTCTGCATATTTGCTCCTCTGGCCAAACTCCATCCGATTAAAAATATGAGAACATAAATTCCAAGGAGCCAGCCGGGAGTTTGAGGGTTGGGTAAATGTGCAGTTGTAAACAAAGAGATTGAATAAAAATAGGGATAAAAAACAATGCATCCCCAGCCTAGCTTGAACCCCACTCTTTCGGCAAAAATATCGTAAGTATAAAGATGGACCTCTTCAAAAATGAGATATTCAACAACAAAGTATGTTATAAGTGCAGTTGCCAGATAGATTCCCGGAGAAGCCATTTCTCCAAACATTATTTGGTGATGAGCGGCGAAACTAAGGACATTGAGCTCCAGAATTACTGCACCAATTAAATACAGCAGCATTTTTACATCTACTCTTCCTCCCCAGAGCTGAGGGTTTTCTACTCTGCCAAAAAACAAGTCGGCAAAAATTGATTTTCTTACCGGAGGTGGATTATGCATAACAATTTCCAGAGAAAAAATTGCTCCAAGAGTGAATGCACCTATCAATCCCTGCCATCTGTAAATATAGAGCCAGTCATATGGAACAACATTGAAATAACCCAGGAGAAACCAGCAAAGCACAATTACAAAGAGAACGAGAAGTCCATTGAGCCTGTATCTCATTTTTTCCGAAGTGCCCGGTTTTGTAATATAGCCGTTTACCCATCTTCCCGGTAATATTATATTAAGAATAAATATTGCAGAAACTAAAATTGCCGGAGCAAAATATCCCATTGTTGCATCCATAGTTTAAGAATTTAGTTCTATCAAATTTAATGTTTTTATCGAGATAGCACGCTTTTCCCCAGGGGAAATTTCTCATTTAGCTGAGAAGAGGAGGGAAGTCCTATGCACCGGATTTACCCGCTTCGCGCTCGTTCGGCTAAAACCTGATGGGAAAAAGAAGAGTTTATCGCTGGAAGTGGAGGCCTTTTTCCCTCGACAGATTTTTTCACGCCTCACTCGCTGAGCGGGTCCCAAATCCTTCTTGCAAGGTCCTTCCCTTCTTCTTCCCAGCTACAATTTTAATCCCTGGGGCGTCCGGTTTTCACATGACACCATCACACCTGCTAAAGTTTCCCGCATTGTTAAACAATTAAAAAGATAACGCAAACTTGCATTTATAGGAACCCAACGCTCATAATAACAACTATCTTAATATTAAAACGTTCCGGCAGCTAGGTCTTTTTTTGTCGCCCTCTTTTTAGGGACAATTAGGTGCTCCTGCGTCGCTGGTTTACGCCTTCGG
>AMFJ01033667.1_pt1 | contig 13028 bp, 14 predicted proteins | sample 427208 | NCBI WGS metagenome assembly AMFJ01 (sample SAMN02954298, study PRJNA114691) | groundwater metagenome | biome: aquatic; feature: subsurface aquifer; material: sediment; isolation source: subsurface aquifer sediment | place: USA: Rifle, CO | collected 2008-08
TTATTCTATGTGAATGATGGGCAAGATTACCGCACTTCACGCATATTGCGTGGACTTTTGTAACATATTCGGCAACCGCCATAAAATCGGGCATTGGCCCAAAGGGATTTCCAAGATAATCCATATCTAGACCCGCAACAATTACTCTTACTCCGCCCGATGCCAGTTGCTGGCAAACCTCAACAATACTTTTATCGAAAAACTGGGCCTCGTCAATTCCAACAACTTCAACATCTCCCGCGTACAATAATATGCTCGAAGGTGATTCAACCGGAGTAGAGCGAATGGCATTGGAATCGTGAGAGACTACTTCTGTGACAGAGTATCTCACATCTATCATAGGCTTGAAAATCTCAACCTTTTGATTTGCAAATTTTGCTCTTTTAAGCCTGCGGATAAGTTCTTCGGTCTTGCCACTAAACATAGACCCGCATATCACTTCAATCCATCCCTCTTTTTTTGCGCTTTCTAAAAACATTTTGTTTACTTTTGTATCTATACAAAGATAAAAAGTTCGAATGCTAAATAATAATAAAGTTGCCGAAATTAAGATAATTATTTCCGGATTAATACAAGACATTGACCAACTGGAAAGTTCAACCCCTCTCTCACCTCTTAAATGGGAAGAAATATTCATTTCAATCGAAACAATAAGGGCAAAGCTCAATACAATCAAGGCAAGTCAGGATAAACCGGCTTCAATTGATTCAGTTCTTCTTGCCAGGGACGAAGAGATCAAAAAACTGAATAATTCACTTGCCGAATTAAAAAGAGCATTTGCGGATGTACAGCTGAATGTTTCAAAATCTTTTATACCAAGTATATCCCATTCTCCCCAAAAGGCTGTTCTAAATGAAGAACCTCAGGAGATGTTTGACAACGACGAAGGAGAAGAGATTGAACTGTTCAACGACAAAGTTCCAATTCTTGATGCTGCAAGAAATACTCTTCACTCATGGAAAACAGATTTACCGGGTACAAAAGTGTCTGATATCCGCAGCGCAATAACTCTCAACGACAAGCTGTTTTTCATAAAGGAACTTTTCAACAACGACGAAGAGCAGTACAGACTCAGCATAGAGAGGCTAAACGAAATGGTAACTCTTGAAGAGGCGGTAGACTATATCAGAGGCGCTTTTCCGGAATGGGAGGAAGATTCAAACGGAGTTTACAGGTTCTTTATGATTATGAGAAGAAGATACGATGTCTAAGTTGTATATTATACCCACTCCAATTGGTAACCTGGAAGATATTACTTACAGGGCCGTACGAATTCTTGGAGAGGTTGATATTATACTTGCCGAAGACACAAGAACAAGTTCGGTTCTGCTTAAAAGGTACGACATCAAAACCAGAATGGAATCCCACCACAAGTTTAACGAGCACAGAAGTGTCGAGGGAGTTGCAAACAGGATTGAATTGGGTTTAAATATTGCCCTTATTTCAGATGCCGGAACTCCCGGAATATCTGATCCGGGATTTCTTCTTACAAGGGCTTGCAGGGACAGGGGAATTGAAGTAGAAACACTTCCAGGAGCTACTGCATTTGTTCCCGCTCTTGTAAATTCTGCATTTCCCATGGACCGTTTTTGTTTTGAAGGATTTCTGCCATTAAAAAAAGGCAGGCAAACAAAATTGAGGGAACTAAGTTCGGAGCCCAGAACAATAATATTTTACGAATCGCCATACAGGCTTGTAAAAACTCTTTTGCAACTAGCAGAATTTTTTGGAGCAGAAAGAGAAGCATCAGTCGCCCGTGAGCTAACAAAAATCCATGAAGAAAACAGGAGAGGTACAGTAACAGAATTGGCAGAATGGTACACTAAACACGAGCCAAAGGGAGAAATTGTACTCGTTGTGGCAGGGAGTTCCAAAGATTAATAAACAATTTAAGATTTTTAGGGAGGAGAGAGATGAGAGGCAGAGAGAAAATTTCAAAATCACACGCAAGAGGCGTTGTGATTCTTATTTTTATCGTTCTTATCATACAAACAGGATTGTTTGTATTTAACAGTTTAGAGGAATACAACAGGATCAGTGAACCGGCCGGTTCAAGTTCTGTGAACGGCACATTAGAACCACCTTCAAAAGCCGGGAATATGCCGGAGGGGAGTAAAACCGGAAAGAGGGAAAAAAATGCTGAATCTTCTATAAGCAGTACCCCGTTCAATTTCGACCCAAACACAATAGATATGGAAGGACTAAAAAAACTTGGACTTTCTCGTAAAGAGGCTCAGGTTATAGTTAACTATCGCAGTAAAGGGGGTAAGTTCCGAAAAAGTGAAGATCTCTCTAAAATATATCTCCTTACAAAAGAAAACTATAACCGGATTAAAGATTACGCTGTTTTTAACATTGAAGACAATAAGGGTCACAAAGATTCCGGTTTTTTAAATGTTCCGGCTGTTATGCCGGCCGAAGTAAAAACTGTTCTTGATTTGAACAGCGCAGATTCCATTGAGCTTGTTTCTCTGCCCGGCATAGGGCCATATTTTGCCAGAAAAATTATTGACTACAGGGAGAGACTTGGCGGTTTTGCCCAAAGCGAACAGTTGATGGAGATATACGGGATAGACAAGGAACGGTTTTCGATTTTTTGCGACAGAGTTTGGGCAGACAGGTCAAAAGTGTCTAAAATAAAGCTCTCAGAGGCTTCGGCCGAAGATTTATCCAGAAACCCGTACATTGGAGCATACATTGCAAGATCAATTGTAAAGTACAGAGAGTCATTAAAATCGGACATTATTACAGTTTCATCGCTCGTAATAAATAAAATTATAAAAGAAGAAGTTGGGAAAATTCTGGAATTTTATCTTGAGTGAGAGTTCAATTTATCTATCTTTGCTATACATAATTACAATAAACATTAATATTTGAACAGAGGATGAGTATCATAAGCTGTAACAACGTGGTTAAAAAATTTAACCAGTTTACTGCGCTCGACAGCGTCTCAATTGATGTTCCGAAGGCAACAATTTTTGGACTTCTGGGACCTAACGGAGCAGGTAAAACTACCCTGATCCGGATTATCAATCAAATTACAGTGCCGGATTCCGGTACGGTTTTTTTTGACGGCAACCCTATCAAGCATTCGGATATAGCCTATATCGGATATCTGCCCGAAGAGAGGGGGCTTTATAAAAAAATGAAAGTAGGCGACCAGGCTTTGTATCTGGCAAGACTGAAGGGTTTAAGCTACTCCGATGCCAACAGGGAACTCAAACAATGGTTTATTAAATTCGGCATTCAGGCCTGGTGGAACAAAAAGGTTGAAGAATTGTCAAAGGGAATGGCCCAGAAGGTACAGTTCATAATAACCGTTCTTCATAAACCCTCCCTGCTCATTCTCGACGAACCATTCAGCGGATTCGATCCAATAAATGTCCAGTTAGTCCGAAATGAGATTTTGAACATGAAAGCAAACGGCACAACGATAATTCTCTCCACTCACAACATGGAATCCGTGGAGGAGTTGTGCGACAATATAGCTCTTATTAATAAAGCAAAATTAGTAATTACAGGCGGCCTCGATCAAATCCGGAAAGAACACGGCAGGAATGAGGTAGAACTTATTTACAGGTCGCTCAACCAATCGGAAGTTTTAAGCAACTCACATTACACACTTGTATCGGACGAAGAGAACAAAGGTGTAAGAAGAGCTGTTTTAGAGGTAAACAAGGATTCTAAATCTTCTGAAATATTAGGAGAATTGATTAACAAGGTGGATATTGTCTCTTATAAAGAGCTTATCCCCAGGATGAATGACATATTTATAAAACTAGTGAGCTAATTAAGAGTTATGAAAACAGATAAACTTTTTTTAATTATTTCAAGAGAATTCTTGATTAGAGTGAAGAAAAAATCCTTCATCTTCCTAACCATACTCACACCAATTTTCTTTGCTTCGCTCATTGTTCTTCCTTCGCTCATAATGACACTCTCTTCGGGAGAGGAGGGACAAAAAATTCTCATAGTAGACAAGTCGTCGGTTTGTGCCTCTTTTTTTAAAAACACAAAAGAGTACATCTATGAATTCGATTCAAATGCAAATGTAGATGCTGTAAAAAAAGACTTTGCAAACAGCGGCTATTATGCCATGATTGAAGTGTCTCCGTTGGATTCCAATGCAAATGTTTCTGTTGTTGCATTTTCAAAAAAGCAGCTTAACATGGCCACAAAGGAAGAGATAGAGAAAAGTGTACAGAAAGCAATTGAGAAGGCAAAACTAGACAGATACAACATCGAAAATCTTGATGTAATTCTTAAAGACATTAAAACTAACATCAATCTAAAAACTCTTACAATAGGCGAGGAAGGCGACGAAAAAGTAGGCATGGTAGAGATATACATGATTATTGCATACGTTAGCAGCTTTATGATATACATGTTTATATTCATGTTTGGTTCAATGGTAATGAGAGGAGTTATTGAGGAGAAAACAAACAGAATTGTAGAAGTAATCATTTCATCTGTTAAACCGTTTGAACTTATGCTTGGTAAAATTCTGGGTGTAGGCTCTGTTGCTTTGCTTCAGTTTATTATCTGGGTGGGTCTCACTATTGGTATAATCTTTGGCGTTCAGGCATTTATGGGTGCAGATAAATTAGCTGCCAACCCGCAGGTTACATCTGTTATGGGAACAGCAGCCGGCGGAGATATGGCAAACATGGCCGCTTCTATATCGGAGAATAATTCACCAATGAATGATGTCATGAGTGCTCTTTCGGGAGTTGACTTTGTATCGATATTAATTGCTTTCCTTGCATACTTCATACTCGGTTACCTGCTGTATGCATCTATGTTTGCAGCGGTAGGATCGGCAGTAGACAATGAAGCAGATACGCAGCAGCTGATATTCCCGGTTACTTTGCCTCTGATAATTGGTCTCTTTATTATGATTCATACTTTTCAGTATCCGGACAGCAGTCTCTCTTTCTGGGGATCAATGATTCCTTTCACATCTCCAATGGTTATGATGGCCAGGGCTCCTTTTGGAGTTCCTCTCTGGGAGATGGCGCTGTCTGTTACAATATTGTTTTGTACTTTCCTTTTTATGACTTTCGTTTCGGCAAAAATATACAGAGTAGGAATACTGATGTATGGGAAGAAAGCAACATTTAAAGATCTTGTTAAATGGCTTAAATATTAAATTTTCAAAACATGCATATTAAAAATTCCATAATATTTTTATTTCTGATTGTTTTCAGTTCTGTTGCCTTTTCGCAGGTAAACAGATACGACTACACTGGCAGCAGAATTCTTATGGACTCCACATGGAACAATCCAGAAGAGCCGGCAGTGAAAGCGATAATATCCAGATATAAGCCGGAAATGGACATGAAAATGCAGGAAGTAATAGGAATCTCTCAAAAAGAGATGCGCTCCTCAGGTCCGGAATCGTTGCTTTCAAACTTTGCAACAGATGCTATGGTAGATTTTGCAAATGCAAGAACCGATAGAAAAGTTGATTTTGCACTTACAAATTTTGGAGGAATCAGAGCTGCTCTTCCTGCCGGGAATGTGAGACTTTACGATGTATATTCAATATTTCCATTTGAAAATTATATTGTTATTCTGGATTTAAAAGGAGTTTCGGTTCGACGGCTTTTTGAATCTTTTGCAAGAAACAGAGTTGAGGCAATATCAAACAATGTGCGTCTGGTTATTGACAGAGATGAAAAAAAGATTGAATCCCTCCTTATTAATGGAGAACCTTTAGACGACAATAAAATTTACAGGGTTGCCACAATAGATTTTCTACTGAGCGGAGGAGATAATGTTGTTGCACTTAAAGATGCAATTTCTGTGGAAGAGTCAGGCTTTCTTATCAGAGACGCAATTATTGAGAAGATTGCATACTTTAAAGCAAAAGGGGAGATGATAAATTCTGCTTTAAGCGGCCGGGTTAAATATAAAAATCAATAAAAACGAAGAGACTATGACAAAAATGATATTTTCACTCAAAATAGCTCTTCTTACTGTCTTGATGGTTGCCGCTTTTTCTCAGACTTATTCTCAGGATCTTGTCATTCTTCATACAAATGATACTCACAGCAATATTGAACCTGCCACAAGCGGAAGAAACGCCGGGCTTGGCGGTTTCCAGAGAAGAGCCAACTATATCGATAAATTAAGACGCGAATTCCGGGGTATTCTTCTTCTGGACGCGGGAGATTACAACCAGGGAACCCCTTACTTTACACTTTTCAGGGGTGCAGCGGAAATTGAGTTGTACAATTCGATGGGCTATGATGCAGTTGCTCTGGGTAACCACGAATTGGACAATGGGCAAAAGCAACTTGCCGAAAGGTTGAAGAATGCAAAATACCCTACATTATGTGCCAATTACGACTTCTCTCGCACTCCTCTAAAGAAATCCGTTAAACCATATGCGATAATCAATAAAAACGGACTTAAAATTGGTGTCATAGGAGTATTAATAGATTTAAAGGGATATGTTTCCGAAACTGCCAGAGAAAACCTTGTATATCAGAATCCAATAGGAGTAGTTAACAAGCTCGCAAAGATGCTTAAAGAGAAAAAGAGATGTGATCTTGTTATAGTATTAAGCCATCTTGGTTACGACGGAGGTACAATCGAACGACCTTCCGACACGGAACTTGCCAAAAATGTCATAAATGTGGACATGATTCTTGGAGGTCACTCTCATACATTTCTGGAGGCCCCTGTAATTGTGAACAACAACGAAGGTAATGGCATACTTGTAAATCAGACAGGTGCTGCCGGCGTTTATGTCGGACGCATTGATGTTACGCTAAAGAACTAAACGAGTTACTTCTTGGCTGTATAAAGATATCTTTTGATTTTCTGAGTAGCAGTCTTTTCAAATTGTTCGGGCTTGTCTTCTACAACAGATATTTTTGAAAACTTGTTTACCCGTGAGTTTACATACTCCGATACCTCTTTTTTGAGCTGTTCAATTTTCTCATTGAACGCTTTTACTACTTCGTCTTTTTTCTCTTCATACACATGAATTGCCTCTTCCTTCTTCTCCTCATATGTTTGCTTGAGTAAATCCTTTTTGGTTTCAAAAGAGTGCATGAATTGCTCTTTCTTTTCGTAGTAGGCGTTAAGCGCCTCCTCTTTTGCCTCCTGAAGTGCTTTGATCTTCTCTGGATTGAAATGGACAAGAGCAACAAGTTTGCCTTTGTACTGAGTGACGATAGATTCTGCAACCATAGGATGTCCGTTGATAATGGTCTCTATCTCTTCAGGATATATATTTTCTCCACTCGAGCCCAGTATCATGTTTGAAAGACGTCCTCTGATAAACAGCCAGCCATTTTCGTCTATAATGCCCAGATCTTTTGTGCGGAAGAAGCCGTCTTTTGTGAATGCCTGCTCAGTTGCCTCTGGATTCTTGTAATATCCCATCATTACATTTGGCCCTTTTGCCACAACCTCTCCTTCTCCTGTTTCCGGATTTGGATTATCTATTCGCAAAGTTACTCCGTGTACAGCCGGACCGGTAGATTGCCATTTAACCATTTTGCCTACAGCACCGGCAAGCAAAGGTGAAGTCTCTGTAAGTCCGTATCCAATGGCATATGGAAACTTTGCCTCCATAAGAAACTGTTCAACAACTCCGTCGAGTTTAGCTCCTCCAATCCCGAAAAACCGGAGCCTTCCGCCGAATGTTTTCATCAGTTTTTTCCCTGCAATTAAGTTAAGCGCTTTCCTGCCGATAACGGTTGAATATAAATAACGGGTAACTTTACTGGCATTGAATTTTGCAAGAACACTGCTCCTGTAAATTTTTTCGATGATCATAGGAACTATGAGCATAGTTGTCGGTCTCACTTCCGCAAGTGCTTTTAACAGCATGCTTGGTGTTGGCGCCTTTTCCATAAAATTAACCGATGCTCCGCCCATAATTGGCAGCATCATGCTAAGGCTGCTCTCAAGCGTGTGAGAGAGAGGCAATACAGAAAGCCACACATCCCACTCAAATGTAGGTCTTAACTTAAAGGCAGCATAGAGGTGTGTGCACAAATTGCGGTGACTAAGCATTACACCTTTTGAAGTTCCTGTTGTGCCCGATGTATATATGATTGACGCAAGTTCTTCCTCTGAGGCAAACTTGATTTCTGCCGGAGAAATGTCCTTCTTCTGAAATATAATATTGAGCGAATCTGCTTCTATAACAATATTGAAAGTTTGCAAAAGTGTTTCAGGTACTTTATACAACAATCGTTTTGAAACAACCAGTGCTTTAGCTTCGGAGTGTTCAATAACATTTTTTACTTCAAATTCTGAAAAATCCGGTAAAATGGGAACAGCAACTTTTCCGAATGCTGTTGCGGCAAAGTATGCTGCAGGCCAGTTAGGCATGTTCTGGCTGAATATTGCAACCTTGTCTCCGGATGCTATTCCAGCGGTTGATAATAAATTTGCAATAAACTCTGTTTTTTCCCCAAATTGGCTATAAGTGTAAATATCCCCACCTACATACGCAAAAGCTTTATTGTTCTTGTATTTATCTATACTATAGGTAAATAGCCCTCTTAATGTCTTAAATTCCTGAATGTGCATTTTTTATTTTTAAATTGACGGGTGTAATACTGCAATAATCATTCCAAATCCTTGCCGGTAGTAAACCTGTCAGGATGCTTTCCCACAACCCCTTTATCTTTATACCATTGTCTTATTCTCTTTAAATCGCCCTGGATATCATCTGTAAGTTCAATCTTTTCTCCTCTTCCCACCTCTTTTTTCCCCCAGTCGAAATAGCCCATATATACAGGTACGTTGGCAGCCTTTGCTATAGTGTGAAACCCGGTTTTCCATTTTTCGGTATATGTTCGTGTTCCTTCGGGAGCTATAGCCAAATGTAATATTTCTCTTTTTGAGAATTCATCAATCATCTGCTTTGCAACAGTTGCTCCTTTACCTTTATACACAGGAATACCTCCTATAGCCCTCATAATTGGACCAAATGGGCCCCAGAAGAAATCTTTTTTTACCATTATACAGGCTTCATGCCCCATCGATTTATAATATAATAGAGAGATGAAAAAATCCCATGCCGAAGTGTGCGGAACACCAAGGATTATACATTTAGGTTCGGGAGCCGGTGGTTCAACAGCCTTCCATCCCATAATCCACAAAATAAACTTACTTAAATGTTTCATTTGAATTTGTTTTTATAATCAAATTTAACAATAATTAGCCCGGTTTAATATTTGATTTATTATTCTGTCATATCCATAGATGACATCCTTACAGAAAATATCTGAGAAGCAAGTGGATGTCCTGTTGCTGCAGAATAGGTTTTAATTCCCCCGGAGAGGTTTGACACATCCGTGAATCCCTTTTGCATGAGTATTCTGGTTGCAACATATCCCCTGAGCCCAACAGCGCAGTATACAATTACTCTTTTGCCCTGAGGAATTTCATCAAGCCTGAACCTTAACTCATCAACAGGTATGTTTAGTGCATTTTTTATGTGCATAAGGTTAAACTCTTCGGCAGTTCTAACATCCAGAAGAAAATCTTTGTCGCTGTTTAAAGTATCAATTTCGTCCCAGTGAATAATCTTAACCCTTTTCTTGAGAATATTATCTGCAACAAAACCGGCAATATTTACAGGATCTTTGGCAGATGAGAAAGGCGGGGCATAGGCATGTTCGATTTCCATAAGATCATAAATGGTTCCTGAATTCTTAATGACCTGGGAAAACATCTCGATCCTCTTATCTACTCCTTCAAAACCAACAACCTGCGCTCCGTACAGTTTACCGCTGGATGGTGAGAAAAGTATTTTAACCGACAAAGGGAGAGCGTTGGGGTAATAGCCTGCGTGGGATGCAGAATGGGTAAATGATGCACAGTATTCGATCCCCTCTCTTTTAAGCAACTTCCCGTTTGCTCCCGTTGAGCCAACAATAAGGTCGAAAACTTTTGCAATCCCGGTTCCAATTGATCCTTCGTAAGTATGGCTGTTTCCGTAAACAATGTTATCCGCAACAATCCTGCCCATCTTGTTTGCAGGCCCGGCCAGCGGAATGAGAACAGGTATGTTTAAAACAGCGTGATTTACTTCAATAGCATCTCCGAGTGCATATATATCCTTATTAGATGTTTGCAGATATTTGTTGACTTTTATTCCTCCTGTTGTTCCGGTTTCAATTCCGGAATCTTTTGCCAGTTTAACCTCAGGGCGCACGCCAATGCTCCAGATAACAATGTCTGCTTTGAGTTTATTTCCGCTTTTAAGTATTGCAACAACCTGTGATTCATCTTTCTCAAATGAAGCAACACTCTCATTAAGGTGCAGTTTAACACCTCTGGCGACAAGCTCAAGGTTAATAATAGAAGCCATTGAAAAGTCCACATTCCCCATAACCTGGCCTGCCATTTCAACTAAATCGACTTCAATATCGAGGTGACGAAAATTTTCGGCCATTTCAAGTCCAATGAATCCTCCTCCTACAATTATTGCTCTTTTAACAGTTTTTTCTGTAATGATGCTCTTTATTTTATCGGTATCGGGCACAGTTCGCAAAGTGAAAATTTCGGGAAGATCAATCCCTGTGATAGGCGGTTTAACAGGTTCGGCACCCGGAGAAAGAATAAGTTTGTCGAAACTCTCTTTATATCTCTTTCCGCTTTTCAGGTCATGGACTTCGATACTCTTGGATTCTGTGTCTATATGTTCTACCTCGGTATTTACCCTGATATCAATATCGTATCTGCTTGTAAACCCAGGAACTGTTTGAACAAAAAGCTGGTTTCTAGAGGGTATTATATTCCCGATATAGTATGGCAATCCGCAATTTGCATATGAAACGAATTCTCCTCTTTCGAAAAGAATTATTTCGGCATTCTCATCATTTCTCCTGAGTCTTGCAGCCACGGTTGCTCCGCCGGCAACTCCTCCGACTATTAAATATTTCATCAAATATTCAGTTTTTATTAATTAAGAATCGATTTGAACTTTTCCATAATGTTTAGAGATTCGTTGTGCATTTTCGAGAGTTTTTCAACTCCTTCGGCAGTGAGGGTAAACATCATTTTCCTTTTATCGGTCTCACCCATCTGCCTTAAAATAAATCTCTTCGATTCAGTTGTATTTATCACTCTTGACCCTCTTGAACTTGAGAGACCCATAAACTCGCAGAGATCATTTGCACTTCGGGGTTCTCCATCGCTTAGCGAGCATAATAGCATAGCTTCATTTATTGTGATGTCATAATTTTGTTGAAACTCTTTCTCAAAAGTGTACAAAACTCTGTACAGATCCTTGATTTTACATATTTCGTTCATAAATGGTTGCTATTATACATTATTTACAAAATAAGGTAATTTTTATCAATTATACAAAATAAAATATTTCCACTGGAAATTTGTTTTTGCGGAAATAATACTTAGTTTTGCAAATATTAACGACTAATAAAGATTCAAATGAAAAAAATATTTCCTTTTTTACTTATACTGCTTGTAGCTGCAAGTTGTGGAACAAACAAACAAAATATAGAAAGTGAAAGCAGTAACACTTCTAAAGACGCAAAACAAATATACACTGTTCACCTGACCAAGGCCGAGTTTCTAAAGAAAGTTGTCAATTACGAAACGAATTCCAAAGAGTGGAAATATCTGGGCGACAAACCGGCAATAGTAGATTTTTATGCATCATGGTGTGGCCCCTGCAAAGTAGTAGCCCCCATACTTGAGGAGCTTGCAGCAGAATATAAAGACGAGATTTATATTTATAAAGTTGACACCGACAAGGAGACTGAACTTTCTGCAGCATTTGGGATAACAAGCATTCCTACAATGTTATTCATTCCTATGGGAGAAAATCCGCAGGCTGTTCAGGGAGCGCTTCCAAAAGCGGAATTAAAGTCAATTATTAACAAGACTCTGTTAAAAATAAAAAATTAGTATGAAAAAACTTTGTTCAATTAGAGACGTCTGTCGTTCAATAACAGATTATGAGAATAAGTTTCAGAAGGAATTCTCCATGTGTCTCAACGAAGGAATGATTCTGTGTTGTCTTAAAGACAAACGACTGTCGTCCGGAGAGATTGCGGAGCAGATAAATCTCACATGCTCCAATACCTCAAAACTACTAAGGTCTGTTGAAGAAAAAAATTATATTGAGAGAGTACTGGGAGAGAAGGACAAAAGGCAAATGTATTTTGTGCTTTCTAAAGTGGGAGAAAAAATGCTGCATGAAATAGAAGAGAGAGACTTGAAAATCACATATCCACTCTCTCTCTTAATTGAAAAACTATCTTAAAAAAATTATTATGAAAATGTTTATTGAAAACGAAAGTATATATGGATTTAACGATACAGTAGAAAAATTGTCGGAAAGTATTGTTTCAAACGGATGGAAAGTAACTCATGTTCATGACCTGCATGAGACTTTAAAGAAAAACAATTTTGATGTTCTTCCGGTTAAAGTACTTGAAGTATGCAGGCCGGACTATTCTGTTAAGCTCCTCAGAAATGACAGCGAAAGAATTTATTCAAGCCTTATGCCTTGCAGGCTGAGTGTGTATGAAACCTCGGACGGGAAAACAAAAATTTCAAGAATGAATTCAGGTGTTCTTGCAGCTCAGATAGGAGGTATTGTCGAAGAAGTTATGTCGGTGGCATTCAGTGACATGGAGAACATTCTCAAACAATATATAAAAAATTAACTTAAAAAATCGACAATTATGTTTAAGTTTTTTGTTCAGGGAGCTCCCTTAAAGGAGCAGGGAACTTCAATCGCTCTTTTACTATTTAGAGTGTTTGCCGGGGTTTTAATAATGACTCACGGCTGGGCTAAAATCCAGAACTTTGAGACTTTTTCACAGGGATTTGCCGATCCGATTGGTCTTGGAACCCAATTCTCACTTATACTTGCAATAGGTGCCGAATTTGTTGCTGCTATCTTTTTAATATTAGGCCTGCTTTCAAGACTTGCTGTTCTCCCGCTAATGTTTACTATGGGAGTTGCTGTTTTTGTAGTGCACGGAGCCGATCCTCTGGGGGTAAAAGAAATGGCCCTTTTATAT
>AMFJ01018703.1_pt1 | contig 13025 bp, 11 predicted proteins | sample 427208 | NCBI WGS metagenome assembly AMFJ01 (sample SAMN02954298, study PRJNA114691) | groundwater metagenome | biome: aquatic; feature: subsurface aquifer; material: sediment; isolation source: subsurface aquifer sediment | place: USA: Rifle, CO | collected 2008-08
AATTCTTATCTTCAATACATTAGCCCTTCTCGCTACGGCTGCAACTGCCGAATTTAGGTTGAACCTAAGCTCAGTGCTGCTGATGTTGATATCGACTAAAAGCATATTTCTTTGCAAGATAAGATAGGGTATATTTTGTTTGTCTTTACTAGAAGGTGTGACGTGTCTTATGCGTAGATGGGTTGTTATCACATTTTTATTTATCAGTTTAATGAGTGTAAATAATGCTTTTGCTATTCTGAGCATGGAATTAACGCGTGGTGTGGCAAGTGCTGCACCGATTGCTATTGTTCCATTTGCGATTCAAGGTGAAACACCATCGCAACATGTGTCTGACATTATCGGTAACGATTTAAAAAATAGTGGGCGCTTTAAAGTATACGATGGCGGTAGCCGCGAAATGCCTATCAGTTATTATCGCAGCATTGGGGCAGATACCGTCGTGATGGGCAAAGTAGAGCAAGTAGGCGGGAATCGTTATCAAGTCAGCTTTCAGTTGTCTGAAACGTTCAACAGTAAAAATGCTACAAATAATGCGCCTTTACTCAGTCAAAAATTTATCGTACCCGAAGAAAAATTACGTTCATTGGCGCATCATATTAGTGATCTTATTTATCGCCAAATCACAGGGATACGAGGGATTTTCTCTACGCGGCTAGCCTACATTGTGGTGCAACGTTTTTCTAACGGAGCAGCGCAATATGCTCTTGAAGTATCTGATTTTGACGGTTATAACCCCAGAACGTTATTAACATCGAGTGATCCTGTTATGTCTCCGGCTTGGTCGCCGAATGGGAAGCAGATTGCTTATGTCTCATTTGAAAATAAGCGATCTGCAATTTATATTCAAGATATAGCAACGGGTAATCGACGACTGATTAGCCAATTTCGCGGTATTAATGGTGCGCCGGCTTGGTCGCCGGACGGCAGAAAATTGGCTTTAGTGCTTTCAAAAGAGGGTTCACCTAACATTTTTACAATGGATATTGCATCGCGTCAGTTAAGTCAATTGACGCGTGATTGGTCAATTAATACAGAACCTGCATGGGCACCTAATGGAAAATTATTGATTTTTACGTCTAATCGTAGTGGTGGTCCACAGATTTATCAGAAAAATCTTGTAACAGGCGCGGTTTCTCGCATCACTTATGAGGGTAACTATAATGCACGCGCTTCTTTTGCCCCTGATGGAAATCATCTTGTTGTTTTGAATCGCGAATCGAATCTGTTTAACATAGGTATTCTTGATTTAGATACAGGGGTCTTTAGAGTATTGACTAATTCGTCTGGTACTGATAATGAATCGCCTAGTGTAGCACCAAATGGCAGTATGGTATTATATGGCACGCTGTATGCGGGTCGTAATGTGTTAGCAATGGTGGCAAGTGATGGGAGCGTACAAATACGTTTACCAGCACGTGATGGGGAAGTACAAGATCCCGCTTGGTCACCCTATATGTCTTGAGGTATAAACAAGGGAGAAACGCAATGAAGTTAACAAAGTTGGCACAAGTTATATTGATTAGTTGCAGTATTTTAGCGTTGGGTGCGTGCTCTACCACCAAAAAACCGGGTAGTGATGCAGCGGGTTCAATGGGTGGTAGCGGTAGTGGTGCACAATCTTCGGGTATGATGCTTGAGGATGATGATTATGCCAGCCAGGGCAGTGCAAATTCTGGGCATAAAATAGCTGCTGCTCACCGCACGTATTATTTTGATTTTGATAAAAGCGACCTGCGTGAAGCAGATAAACCTGCTATTTTAGCTAATGCAGATTATATAGCTACGCATCCTAATGCCAAAGTTATTTTAGAAGGCCATACGGATCCTCGCGGCAGTCGTGAATATAATGTTGCGTTGGGGGAGCGTCGTGCGAATGCTGTATTAGATCTCTTAAAGTCGCGTGGTGTTAATCCTGATCAGATCCGGGTAGTAAGTTATGGTGCCGAAAAATTGGCTGTTCCTGGTCGTAGCGAACAGGATTATCAATTAGATCGTCGCGCGGCGATTGTTAAGCCGTCGCTGGGCTAGATCATAATGTGATTATCCCCTTGAAAACTGATCGCACACGGGTTGCGGGGGAGGGGAGTTAAGAGGAGGGACTTTGTAAAATCCCTCCTGACTTTTTTCTCGCGACGAGTACGGGCAAACGGGTGTGCGCTTGAGCCAGAATTGTTGGAGAGATGTATGTTCATTTTATTTTTTAAACGTGCTTTTATAATGGCGATCTTAACGGGCATTACCTTATCTGTTTTTGCTGAGGATGCGCCTGTGTTTGATGTTGATAGTTATCCTCCATTTGATGGCCAGCCTGCTGCTTCTCATCCAGCATCTAATGCACCATCTAATGTGCCATCTAATGTACCATCGCCCCCTGTATCTCTAGCTCCACAACAACAATATGTGCCGCAATCATTGACTATAGATCAGCGTATCACACGTGCCGAACAACAAATAAATAATATGCAGCATTCTGATTCGACTGCTAGATTGAACGCTTTGCAAGCTGACGTTCAATCGCTACGTGGTCAGGTTGAAGAATTAACGCATCAATTGAAACAGATGCAAACCCAACAGCAAGCGATGTATTCTGATTTAGATAAACGGCTCAATAAACAAACGGTGACGTTACCACCTGCTGTGGTGCAGAAAGCAACAACGGACAATGATACTGTGTCTCCAGCAAAATCAGTGAAACCTAAAAATAAAACTAAGCCAAGTGTAACACCAGCGCCTGCTTCAGAACCCGTGATTGCTGATAAACCGGATACCGCATCTGCAGCGACGCCATCTACTCCTCCATTAGCAAATAAAGCAGCTATACAAAATCAAAATAGGGAACAAGAAGAATTAGGAATTTATCAAATTGCCTATGATCTCATTAAAGCGAAGAAATATGATGAAGCAATTGCTGCATTACAAAAAATGCTGCAAAAATATCCGTCCGGACAGTTTGCTGCAAATGCACATTATTGGTTAGGTGAGCTATACGGATTGCAAAATAAAAATGAACAAGCAGCCGTTGAGTTTGCCAAGGTTGTAAAAAACTATCCAGAAAGTCCTAAGGTATCTGATGCAGAAGTCAAACTAGGAATGATTTATGCAGCCCAATTTAAGTGGGCAGACGCGAAATTGACTTTCAGAAAAGTCGTTAGCCGTTACCCAGGCAGTACATCTGCACGTTTGGCTACACAACAATTAAGAGAGATCAAGACAGCGGGGCATTAGTGATATAGAAAATGTCTCGTTTACGTATTACCGAAATATTTTTTTCGCTGCAAGGTGAAACGCGCACCGTAGGATTACCGACGGTTTTTATTCGTTTGACGGGATGTCCATTGCGTTGTACTTATTGCGATACTGCTTATGCATTTCATGGTGGTACGTGGTATGAAATAGATTCTATTCTGCAGCAAGTTGCGCATTATCGTACCCGGTATGTCACTGTCACAGGCGGAGAACCCTTAGCACAAAAAGCATGCTTAGAATTGTTAACTGGGCTCTGTGATGCAAACTATGAGGTGTCGCTTGAAACGAGCGGTGCATTGGATGTTTCCGCAGTTGACCCACGTGTCATCAAAGTGATAGATCTTAAAACTCCTGGTTCAGGTGAAGTGGAAAAAAATAATTTATCCAACATGACATGCTTATTACCCCATGATCAAATCAAATTTGTGATTTGTCATCGTACTGATTATGATTGGGCTAAAGACATGGTGCAGCAATACAGCTTAACAGAACAGTGTCAGGTGCTTTTTTCTCCGAGCTATATAGAGCAATCTGCAGTGGAATTAGCAGATTGGATTTTAGCAGACCAATTGCCCGTGAGATTACAAATTCAGCTGCATAAATTTTTATGGGGAGATGTGCAGGGGCGTTGATATTTTTCTGAAATTCGGTATCATCCTAAATTCGGCAGTAGACCTTCGCAGCAGGTTGCAACTGCAGAATTTAGGATCATGAGCGCCTCTTAGTTTTATTCTAATTTTGTTACGGGTCGTTAGCTCAGTCGGTAGAGCAGCAGGCTTTTAACCTGTTGGTCCTGCGTTCGAATCGCAGACGACCCACCATCGAAGTTGCATTCTATTTTTTTAACCTTTCTAAAATGTTATCCTTGAAGTATTCCAAAACGTCCTTATGTGTATGCATATCACATGCTCGTTCGAGGTGTTCAATGCGAATGGATAAATTAACCAGTAAGTTTCAAGCTGCTTTAGCAGATGCGCAATCCATGGCATTGGGACGGGATCATGCGTTTATTGAACCTGTACATGTCATGAAAGTCCTGCTTGATCAGGAAGGAGGCAGTATTCGGCCTGTTCTGATGAAAGCGAATGCGAATATTGCGGTATTACGTTCAGCATTGGATGCTGCAATTAATCGTCTGCCACAAGTGGAAGGAACGGGTGGTGAAGTGCATGTGTCAAATGATCTGAATCGCTTATTAAACCTGACCGATAAACTCGCGCAAAAACGCAAAGATCAATACATTTCCAGTGAATTATTTTTGTTAGCTGCAACAGAAGATGCGGGTGTATTAGGGGAATTGTTACGTAAAGCTAGTATCACTAAACAAGCAATAGAAAAAGCAATCGAAGAAGAACGAGGGGGCCAAACAGTGCAAGACCCTAATGTAGAAGATCAACGCCGTGCATTGGAAAAATATACCATTGATTTAACCGCACGCGCTGAACAAGGGAAGTTGGATCCTGTGATTGGTCGGGATGCTGAAATTCGTCGCACTATTCAAGTGTTATTGCGTCGCACAAAGAATAATCCTGTATTGATTGGTGAACCGGGGGTGGGGAAAACAGCTATTGTTGAAGGATTGGCGCAACGTATTGTCAATGGTGAAGTGCCAGAAGGGTTGCAAGACAAACGCTTATTAGCGTTAGATCTAGGTGCATTAATTGCGGGCGCTAAATTTCGTGGGGAATTTGAAGAGCGACTCAAAGCTGTGTTGAATGATTTGGCCAAGCAAGAAGGACAAATCATTTTATTTATCGATGAATTGCACACCATGGTGGGTGCAGGTAAAGCGGAAGGTGCAATGGATGCGGGAAATATGCTGAAACCCGCTTTAGCGCGCGGTGAATTACATTGTGTTGGTGCGACTACATTAGATGAATATCGTCAATATGTAGAAAAAGATGCAGCACTTGAGCGACGTTTCCAGCGGATTTTAGTGGATGAACCATCCGTGCCCGACACCATTGCTATTTTGCGCGGTTTGAAAGAACGTTATGAATTGCATCATGGTGTTGAAATGACGGATTCAGCTTTAGTTGCTGCAGCAACCTTATCGCATCGTTACATTTCTGATAGACAATTGCCAGATAAAGCGATTGACCTTATTGATGAAGCAGCAAGTAACATTCGTATGGAAATTGATTCCAAACCTGAAGAATTGGATAACTTGGATCGCAAAATCGTGCAATTAAAAATTGAGCGCGAAGCATTAAAAAAGGAAACGGATGACGCATCCAAAAAACGTTTAGAAAAATTAGAAAAAGATTTGCAAAAATGGCAAAGTGAATCAGACAAATTAGAAAGCATTTGGAAAAGTGAAAAATCCGCTTTACAAGGTGCGCAAACTATTAAAGGCGAGTTAGAGCGTGCACGTTTAGAATTTGAAACAGCGCGCCGCGCAGGTGATTTAACGCGCATGGCAGAATTACAATATGGCCAGATTCCTGAGCTCGAAAAAAAATTAGCGACAGCATCCTTAGCTGAAAAACAGGAAACGCAATTACTACGCAGCAAAGTGACAGAAGAAGAAATTGCGGAAGTCGTGTCTAAATGGACACATATTCCAGTCGCAAAAATGCTAGAAAGCGAGAAAGAAAAATTATTAAAAATGGAAGATGCATTGCATAAACGCATTATTGGACAAAGCCAAGCAGTAACTGCTATCTGTAATGCAATTCGCCGTTCGCGTGCGGGGCTGTCTGATCCTAATCGTCCGATTGGTTCATTTTTATTTTTAGGCCCAACCGGTGTGGGTAAAACAGAATTGTGCAAAGCATTAGCTGCTTTTTTATTTGATACGGAAGAAGCCGTGGTTCGCATTGATATGTCAGAATTTATGGAAAAACATGCTGTGGCGCGGTTGGTAGGTGCGCCGCCGGGTTATGTGGGTTACGAAGAAGGGGGTTATCTGACTGAATTAGTGCGTCGTAAACCTTATTCAGTCGTGTTGCTCGATGAAATGGAAAAAGCACATCATGATGTCTTTAATATTTTATTGCAGGTGTTGGATGACGGGCGTTTAACTGATAGCCATGGGCGAACGGTTGATTTTCGTAATACCATTATTGTGATGACGTCTAATTTAGGATCTGAATTGATTCAAGACATTGCACAACATGGCGATTATTTTGAGATGAAAAATGCAGTATTGAAAGTAGTGGGACAACATTTTCGTCCAGAGTTTATGAATCGTATTGATGAAACAGTCGTGTTTCATCCATTGGATAAAGAGCAAATTAAAGACATTGCAGATATTCAGTTTCAACGTTTGCGTATGCGTTTAGCAGAAAAAGAATATGGTTTAACAGTAACAAATGAAGCATTGGATTATTTAGCGTCGACCGGTTATGATCCTGTGTACGGAGCAAGGCCATTAAAACGTGCCATTCAGCAATACGTTGAAAATCCACTTGCTCAAGAAATTTTATCAGGGAAATTTTTGCCGGGTGAAACGATTCAAGTTGCTTTTGCAAAAGGGAAACTCGTTTTCTTAAAAACAACGGTAACAGTTTGATTAAGGATGCGTTATGTACAAACATATTTTATTTGCAACAGATCTAGCGGATGATACCGATTATATTCTTACCAAAGTACGTGGCATGCGTGGTTTTACCGGAGCTAAATTAAGTTTAATTCATGTGGTGGAGCCTCTTCCTGGTTATAGCTATGCGTACTTGGGCATTGAAGATATCGAAGGGCAGTTAATTGAAGAATCAAAAAATGCAGTTGCAAGACTAGCCACGGATCTTGCCGTAGACCCTAAAAACCAATGGGTTGAAGTGGGGCCCACTAAATTAAAAATTCTAGAAGTAGCGCAAAATATTGGCGCTGACCTCATTATTTGCGGTAGTCATGGTCGTCACGGCTTATCATTATTGCTAGGATCCACTGCAAACGCGATTTTACATGGCGCAAAGTGCGATGTATTGACGGTGAGATTACCCGAGTAACTTTCACATGGAATACAAAGATTATTACAAAATCTTAGGTGTCTCACGCGACGCAAAAGAAGACGAAATCAAACGCGCCTATCGCAAGTTGGCGCGAAAATATCATCCCGATGTCAGTAAAGAGCCCAATGCAGAAGAACGTTTCAAAGAAACGCAAGAAGCCTATGAAGTCTTAAAAGACCCCAAAAAACGTGCTGCGTATGATCAGCTTGGTAGTCATTGGCAGAGTGGACAGGAATTCAGAGCGCCGCCTGGCTGGCAAGGTTTTACGGATTTTGCTGGCAATGGCACTACTTTTGAAGAAATGAACGCAGGGGATTTCAGTGATTTTTTTGCTTCTATTTTTGGGGGCGGTCATCGAACTCAGCACGGATTTCGTCAGGCACGGCATGCGGATTTTTCAGCGCGCGGCAGAGATGAGCACGCGGTGATTCATATTGGTTTAGAAGAAGCATTTCATGGCGGATCTAAAACCGTGACATTGCAAATGCCAGAAATGGATACGCATGGTCAGGTGCGTCAGCAAACACGTACCTTAAAAATTACAATCCCTAAAGGTATTGTATCAGGCCAGCAATTACGGTTAGCTCATCAGGGTTCTGCGGGTAGAGGAAATGCACCTGCGGGTGATTTGTATCTTGAAATTCAAATTAATCCACATCCTATTTTTTCTTTGCAAGGACGTGATATTTATTTAACGCTACCTGTGACGCCGTGGGAAGCAGCTTTGGGTGCAAAAATAATGGTACCTACATTGGCGGGGCCTGTTGAAATGAAAATTGCATCTGGAATGCAAGCGGGACAAAAATTGCGTTTAAAAGGACGTGGATTACCAGGGAAACCTCACGCGGGTGACCAATATGCATTATTACAAATTGTGACACCACCTGCAGAAACCGCGGCAGCGCGTGCATTGTATGAGAAGATGGCGCAAGAAATGCCATATAATCCTCGTAAGAGATTATAGGAGATCAGTATGCCAAGGCGTGGCAACACAACTATTTTACACGTCACTGTCGAAGAAATCGCAGAACTTAGCTTTGATGAAGTGTGTGCAGTCTGTCAAGTTTCTTCTGATTTCGTGATGGAATTAATTGCGTATGGCACTATTGAGCCTGAGGGTTTTTCCATGGAAACCTGGCGTTTTGATGCAACACATCTACATACCATTCGTACTGCTATGCATTTGCATCATGATTTAGAAGTGAATCATGCAGGCATTGCATTAGCTGTTGATTTAATTAATCAAATCGAAGAATTACGTACCGAGCTTGATTTGACGAAGAAATATTTTAGAACATAGCAATTGCAGCGGGGCTACTTCGTGACACGAACTGCATTATTAAACACTTGCTTTGTTTTGAATTGTCCGGATGTTGCATAAGTTTTGCAATGCTCTCGTTTTTGCTTGACATAAGTTTTGAAACGGCAGCGCAAACAGCCCCCACGCCGCGAGCCCGGATAGCTGGAAGGACCAAATATCATTATCATAACCGAGTTTCAAGCTACGGTCTAACTTCTCACCTTTCTCAACAATGTAATAAAGCCCCTGGGTGAATGCGTGCGCTAAGTTCGCCGGTAAAAACCGCCGTATATAACCAATGATCTTGTGCCAAAATAACATGTCCCTAAAGCTGTCCACGCCGCCAAAAGCAGCATATTTTTCAGCATATTTTTCAATATATAATTTCCAGGCGTGCAAAAGAAATTCTGCATTAAACTGTTTTCCCGTGGTGATCACATCCTTTGGTTCTAGGTAGTGTCTAAATTCAGCCAGCGCTGCTTCGCAACGGTTATCGGGTTTTACATCTTCTGCCAATGCTTGCTTGCATTCAGCATCCGTTGCATCCTCAATGGCTTTGACCACTTTATTAAGCGCTTCCATATCACGCAAACAACGCTCTTCTTCTGATTTATCATCAGGAAATTGTTCCTGCATTTGCTTTGCTATGAGCGCTTCACCGTCCGGCAATTGCCCCAAGTAAGAAGCTATCATTTCTGCCATGCCATCAACGACTTTTTTGCCATTGATGATCACATCAACATCGTCAGCACCCGCTGCAATTTGTAAAGCGGTACCTTTCATTTTGACAGGATTGTTTTTATCAAGACCAAAAGAATAGCTCGCTACCGTGTCTTTTCCTAATAACAACGCGGATAACAAGGTTTTGTCCGGAAGCTCACTTGCTTGTTTTAACATGGCTTCGGCTTGATCTTTCTCACCGTAGATAATGTGTTGTAATAGCTTAGCATGCGCTCTCTTGTGGAGTTGCTGTCTTACGTCCTGCTTGGCTCGACGACAGGTTATTGAAAAATTGGCGAGCGATGCTGAGTCAAGAAACGAAGAGATCACATACCGCGTCATATCTTGCGCAATAGTAGAGGGGTCTTTGATGATTCCTGCTTTGGATAAGGCCATTTGAATGATGGCATCGTTGTTTTTCTCTTTGAGATTAAGAGAACCGAGTGGGACAGTTTTTAATTTTTTGTCTTTTTGTACCCATTTACCTTTATGAATAAAGCAAGCATTGTATTTTGCCTCTTGACCATGACTATTTGGATCAGCAGGATACAATAAAACAGCGCTGCCGCCCTTAATATTCATGCGTGCTTCGGCGATTGTTTCTGGTTTGTTATCTGTTAGAAAATGAAGCGTGTAGGAATCATCTTTTTCCTCTGTATGACCCTGCTTTGATTCCACCTTTTCTTCTAACCTATTGCTCGACATATCTTAACACTCCATTAAGAATTGAACATAAATGGACTCAAATGTCTCTAAAACGTTACAACACCTGTTTTATGAATGTTTTTACACAAAAACCATGCCATGCCGAAGATTTTCTAACAAAAGCTTACGGACGGCCCATCTTAATGATTTTGCTAATTTTCCTCGAAATTTCAATGCAATTGCCATGTCGCCTTTTCAAGTATAATTAGATACTCAGTTTTCTATGTGTCTGAGTTGCACCCATTTCTCTTCAAAATCGACGCGGACTTGTTGGCGGCCCTTTCTTTGCAAAGTCATAGGTGCAAATTCCTAATATACAACGTTTTTTTCTGTCTCCGAAAAATCGATTGGGATTATTTTTTTTATCAATAATACTATTATATTTTGTCTCTAAATTTTTACCGCCCGCTTCGTTTGCTTTGTGAAGTATTACCTTTTTAAACCAACTCGGAATAGTAGTGTTCTCTTTTTTTAACGTAAAAATAGCAAGGTATTTTTTGTAGAATAGGTTTAATTTCTCTTCATCGGCTACTTTCTCTTCTTTCATCATTATTTCCATACTATTTTTATTCATTATCTTAGATATTCTTTTCTCACATTTTTTAAGTTCAAAAATAGTAAAAGGTTTTCCGAAATAGTTAATTGGCCCAAATTCTTCAATAAAATGTAGCATGGATTTTATTGTCTTAAGGCTGAGCTTTAGCGAATCAGGATATTTTTTATGAAAATATAAAATCACATCTGCATTTTCATTAAACAAGCAAGCGGCTAAAGCAGGTGTGTACTGGTTTTTGAGAAAAATAGGTTTAGATTTAAAATAATACTCCTCATGCAATACGTATCTTCTATGCGGGTACACCAAAACAACGATGGGGGTTGTAAGGGATTTTGTGGAAGAAACTTTTGTTTTTGTTCCTATAAATATATCAACACCAAAATTTTGCAATGAGAGGTGTTCATTATAAAATTGAGATACGTCTTTATATATACCCTGCATGGCAACAGTAAACGCGCGTCCTAGTGATTGCATGGAAATTTTAATTTCTTTTTCCTCTTTTCTCTCTTCTTTTTTAAAAAAATTGTTTCCAATGAAACGTCGAAAAAAGATGGCGCTTCTTTTATTGCTCTGCAAATAAGATTTGTTAAATAAACTTTCAGGATCATATTGTCGGCAAAAAAGTATAAATTTTTCAGAAGAAATTTCTTCATTGCGATATTCCCACGTTCCGTACATTTCAGGTTCATGTTGTTTTATTTCTTCCAAAAGAAATTGTTTCAGAAGCGCAATTAATACATTTTGTGAAAGCCATATTGATCTTTCTTCATCATATTTTATAAGGAAAGAAAAAATTGTATTTCTTGGTAATTCATTATAGAGTAAATTATGATGAGCAATATATGGATGTGTAAAATGAATTATTTTTTCTTCGCTATTTGAATGTAAAAGTTTATGTCTTGCGTCATTTATGCTGCCTGCCACATAAGCAATTCCTACAGGTATGCTACCAACAACGCCCGTCGCGACTACTAATGGATGTGCTGCCAGAGCAAAAGGTAGCGCAGCAACTGACTCCGCATTATCAAGATTTCTCTCAACGTATTCCATTGGCTTCATAAAAAATTCAGCAGGAGCCATCGAAATTTTAGCTGTTTTTTCAGCCCACAGAAATCGACTATTAAGGTCACCTGGATTCCCATAGAACCTTTTGCATGTTCGGATCAATAAACTGTAATCTTTGTTTGTCAAAAAACTCATTATTATATCGTTAGTATCTTGAGGGATACGTTCAAAGCATGTTTCATAGTCTTCTTTTATACGTGAGAGCATAGTTTCTCCCTCTATAGCATTATAAACAGGCATAAGAAATTACGGTATTTCTTCATAAAAAAATAGAGTATAAAATACTCTTGTCTATTGTTATAAAATTCCACGTAATCATTGGTCTTAATACTTCCGTAAGTATGTTAAGTTAGACTAATTGACTTTATTCTTGGGCAATCTAAAAATGAAACACGGTACAAAATGGCTTGATACGAGCGAAGAATTACACATTTTTCGTTCGGGTAATGGCATTCGGCTGATCAGGCCTGATAGAAAACGAAAACACCTTTATTTATTGCATGATACAGGAGAAACAGTGGGTGGCTTATTGCAATTTCCATGTAACATTTATTTCTTAGATAGAAATAGCACCTTACAAAATATCAATGAGCGCACTACAATAAATTGTGGTTTCAATTCAGTTCGCGATGCTATTGGAAGAACCATAAGAGATGTGGCAGATAAACGATCAGCAGAAATGCTTATCTCTAATGATAAAATTGTAGTTACTCAAAATAAAATTCATATCTCTGATGATAACTATTTAAGCAAGCAACATACGAATCATACTGCAATTTCTATGAAATTTCCTTTATATAAGAACAACCAGGTTATTGGTATTTTAGGGTGCTCTGTAGTTGTAGGCAAACAATCGCTCTCTGATTCATTAAATAAAATTACTTCGTTGGGATTACTAAGTAAACCTAGGACCATTCATACTATCCTGCCCGGCACAAAAATAAATGACACATACCTTTCAAAGCGAGAAACTGAGATAATTAATTTATTAGTTCATGGCAAAACAGCAAAGGATGCTGCTATTGCTTTGAATCTTTCAAAACGGACGGTAGAAAATTATTTAGCTAACATTAAATCCAAATTAAATATAAATTCAAAATCTGAATTAATTGAAAAATTAATCCCTTATTTTCTGTGAAACATATATGCTATGAACTGTAAGGTTGTTTATTTTCGATTAAGTTGAAACTAAAAGATTGCTTTGTTCATGGAATAGTGCTGAGTGATCTCAGTTAAAACTCAAGGAGACACCTTACGATGTACGTAATCATAAACTAACTGGCTTTTTAGTTAGAGTTAATATTAGTGGGAAGTTACTTTATATGTGTGAGTATGCACGCGGTAAACGAGTAACGATTGGCAAAGCATAAGGCGAAGGCCGTAGAAAAATTAGTAGAAGAGGAAGTATGCGCATGAAAAAAGTAAAGCAAAATGAAACTATTGTTTATCAGACAAAAACGGGCGCTATTGAGCTTAA
>AMFJ01002855.1_pt1 | contig 12989 bp, 11 predicted proteins | sample 427208 | NCBI WGS metagenome assembly AMFJ01 (sample SAMN02954298, study PRJNA114691) | groundwater metagenome | biome: aquatic; feature: subsurface aquifer; material: sediment; isolation source: subsurface aquifer sediment | place: USA: Rifle, CO | collected 2008-08
AGTCCTTCGGACATCCTCTCCCAGAGGGAGAAGAAGATATTGAATTAACTTTAATTGATAAAGAAAAAGACAGGGTTTGACACCCGTCTTTTATTACCTTATAAGTATAGCACATATTTCACCGCTTGTCCAGCCCTGCCTCCCAAGCCTTGGCCAAAGTCTGCACAATTCGTGAACTGGTCACGCCTGAAGTCTTGGATATTTTTGTCATCACCTTTTCAACAACATGTTTTGAAACTTTATTTTTTCTCAAGAGCACATCAATGTTTGGCAAAAGTTTTTCACTCAAAGTGTATTCGTCATTCCACGCCAATTCATCAATGACTTTTTTGCCATCTTTTAAAATCAGTTTTATATCATTAACATCAAGCACTATTTGCAATATCATATTTTTATCTATTAACCTTATCCCAATTGATATTCCACGGGTCAGTCTTGCGTCCTGGGGAAATTTCATCATGACCAAGAATATATTTTATTTCGTATTTGCTTTTCAAATTTTTGATAAGTTGGTTAAGTGTTTCATATTGGGCTTCAGTATATTTGCCGTCCATTGTGTTGATCATCTCAATTCCAATGGAAAAATCATTCACATTTGTGCGTCCATCTGGAACTTTGCTCACGCCAGCGTGCCAAGAAATATTTTTATCCTCAACCAATCGATATGCCGTTCCATCTCTGCTAATCAAATAGTGTGCAGAAACATCATACTGCTTATAGATGCCAATTATCTTGTCCGGGTCATACACATCTCCTCCAAGCGAGTTATATGAGGAATGAACGATAATTGTGTCGATTTTTCTGTTTGATGATTTTGCAAATCCCCAAGAAACCAATTTGTCGACAATTTTTCCAGCTTCTCCACTAGTTGGCGGATTTTGCTTTTCAGATTCAACGACTTTCTCTGGCTGAGCAGACTTTTCCACTGGAACTGGTTCTTGCTTTTTGACGTCCTGGTTTTTTGGCTGTTCAACAACACTCTCTTCAACAGAGGCAACGGGTTGTTTAACGGTTCCCATGTCCTGTGCATTATCAGTTGTCTGCTCAATACTATTTATTGAATTGCTGAATGTGATTTCTTTTTTTTCCAAAAATCCCTTCTTCACAGCAAAAAAATATCCGCCAGCCAAGATGCCAATTGCAATCAAAATTCCCAAAATTGTCCCTATTTTCTTGTTCATATCTGCCTATACCCTATCATATTAAAGCTGAAATTGACAACTATTAATTCAAATTATATAATCTCATTTGTGTGAAAAATTAAACCATCCCCAGGAGGATTTTCATGATTAATAGTTTATTGGCTAAGTTGTTCAAGCACTTTGGAGTAATTCCGGAAAAAATGAGCTCCGAGGATATCAAAAAGCATAACCTCAAACTCCGTAATGATTCCAGTGGAGTGATCCGTTTTCAGTTGGATGATGGACAATAAAGTTTTTTAAAAAATCAGATTCAATGAGTCCACACAATCGAAAGCCACCAAGACATGATCGGGGTGGCTTTTATATTTGCCTCTCTGTATTTTTAAATTAATTTCCAACAATCGTGTCGTTGTTTGTGGTTATCCACTGCTTATACATTGGGTCATTGGGATTTGGAAGTGCCACGCTTTGAGTGTTGTTTTTTGTTTGCGACACTGACCCATTGCTTATTGGAATGTATTCAATTCTTTTTTCAATTTTGGACGAATCTGTTTTTTTGGCTTTCGACTCAGAAACTATTTTGCCAGTTTTATTATTGTAATATGTGATTTTTTGCTTCATGACCACACCTGGCCCACCAGCAATTTTAGAATTGCCCGGATTGAATGAGTCATAGGCTGTGAAGGTTTCATTTGGCGCATTTTTCAAAACATCTTTCATGAAAGCATTCCAAATTGGAGCAGCAACAAAGACTCCATCAGCCCCTGCTTTCATGGGAGCATTGTTGTTGTTTCCTGCCCAGACACCAACCGCGATTGATGGGGTGAATCCAACTGTCCAAGCGTCTCGAAATTCAGAAGTTGTTCCGGTTTTGGCGGCCACCGTGTGACCTTCCAAAATTAGAGGACTGCGAGGACCAAAAATTGGAGTGCGAGCTTTGTTATCTGAAAGAATTGAATTTATTTTTCTGGCAACTTGCACATCTAAAATTCTTTCGGGGGCCAATTCTTGTTTTTCAAAAACTTTTCCTTTGCGATCAACAATTTTCTTTATTGATTGAGCTGGATTGCGAACACCTTCAGTTGCAAAAACTGAAAACGCGCTCGCCATGTCCAAAAGTTTCACTTCGCCGCCACCCAAAACCAATGACAAGCCATATCTCTTTCGATCATTAAGCGTGGTGATTCCCATGCGATGAGCCAAATCAATAACCCCATCAATACTGGCCAAATACAAAACCTTGACCGCTGGAACATTCAGTGACATTGCCAAGGTGCTTCTCATCGGAAGAAGGCCATGAAATTTTCCATCATAATTTCTTGGAATATATGGTCTGCCAGAGCCATCCGGTCCAAAATTTGTGCGGGCATCCAAAATCATCGTTTCCGGTTGATAACCCAATTCAAAAGCATGAGCATAGGCAAAAGGCTTGAATGATGAACCTGGCTGGCGCTGGGCAGTGGCAATGTTGACTTGTCCATCAATTGCAGTGTTGAAATAGTCTTTGCTTCCGACCATGGTCAAAATATCTCCATTTTTGGGATCAATCGCAACCAATCCAGCATTGCTCGCACCGCGCGCAATGTTTCGCACTGCACCTTCACTCACAACTCTTTCTCCAATTTCCTGCATCTGGAAATTAAGTGTGGTGAAGATTTCAAGTCCGCCAGTTTGCAAAAATTCTTTGCCATATTTTTCTTCCAATTGTTCGAGCACAAAGAAAACAAAATGCGGTGCCAAAATTGGATGAGTTAGTGGTTTTATTTTTGCAAGAGTGTCAACCTCGAGAGCTTTTGAAATTTCTTCTTGACTTGCAAGCTCAAGCTCTCCAACTCGCTGAAGAATGTTTTTCTGTCTGGCCACGACCTCTTTGTGATGCGTGTTGTATGGAGAATAATACGAAGGTGCCTTTGGAAGTCCTGCCAAGAAGGCTGATTCATCGAGAGTCAGGTCCTTGGCCGATTTTCCAAAGTATGTCTGACTGGCCATCTCCACACCATACGCATTTGCGCCATAGGGCACTTCATTCAAGTATTGATCCAGAATCTCCTCTTTGGAATAATGCCTCTCGATCTTGAGTGCGAAAATTGCCTCCATGATTTTCCGCTTGATTGTTCTTTCGCGAGTCAGAAATGCGCTTCGAGCCAATTGCTGTGTGATTGTTGATGCTCCCTGACGAACCCCATTATTCTGAATATTAACCTTGAAGGCTCGCATCATTGCAAAAGGATCAACTCCGCTGTGACGATAAAAATTGGCATCCTCAGTCGCTATTGTCGCAAACCTCAAAGAATCTGGAATCTCATCATGTGCTATGATTTTGCGATTTTCTTCGCCATGGATCTCATACAGAACATGCTCTCCTGACTGATCATACAGTGTTGAAGTTTGAGCGATTTTCCTTTCCGCAAGTTGACTAGCTGGAGGTGTGGCGCTCACATAGAGCCACACAAAAACAGCAACTCCAATCAAAGTGATGACCACAACCGAGTCCAGAACACCAAGAAAAATCTGCTTAAAGTAGAAATGGTGAGTTTTTGAATTTTTGGATTTTTTCTCCCCCATAGAGCTTTATTCCTTATATTTTATATATACTCCTTTATACAGTTTAAAACAAATTTTCTTCATAATTCAAACAAAAAACATCGCCAGATAAAGCTGGCGATGTTTCCAAGGGAATATGCAATTACAATAGCCCGCGATCTTTCATAGCCTCGGCAACTCTTTCAACCGCCAAAGAATATGCGCCCATTCGAAGAGTGGTTGAATGTTTCATTTTTTCCTCCCAAACATGAGCAAAAGAAGTTGTCATAATGTTTTCCAATTTTCTCAAAACTTTCTCTTCCTCCCAATAATTTCCATACGCATTTTGCACCTGTTCAAAATAACTCACCACCACACCGCCAGCATTGGCCAAAATGTCAGGCACAACCATAATATTTTTCTTGACCAAAATTGCATCGGCTTCTGGTGTGGTTGGTCCATTTGCCACCTCCACAATCAACTTGGCCTTGATCATTTCCACATTTTCCTTGGTAATTGAATTTTCCAAAGCAGATGGAATAAAAATATCAACTTCGTGAGCCATAACATGCAAATCCTTCATTTTTTCCGCTCCAGCATACCCCAACACACTTCCCGATATTTGTTTATGCTTTGCCACATCAGCAACATCAAGACCCATATAATTCACAATTGTTCCTTTTGAATCACTAAGCGCGACAATTTTGTATCCATTTTTTTGCAAAATTTCTGCCAAATGTGCTCCAGCATTTCCAAAACCCTCGATGGCCACAGTTGCGCCTTTTTTCAAGCCCAACTTTTTCGCAGCTTCTTGCAACACATAGAATGCTCCTTGCGCAGTGGAATATCCTCTTGCCTCGGATCCACCGATTGAACGAGGTTTTCCAGTTATCACACCTGGGAAATGAGCTCCCGAAAGTTTCTCATATTCATCCATCATCCACCCCATAATTTTTGGATCAGTATACACATCTGGCGCTGGCACATCCTGATTTGGTCCAATATATTTATATATTTTTTGAATGTATCCCCGTGAAAGTTTTTCGAGTTCATTTTCAGAAAGTTTTTTCGGATCAACAATCACACCACCTTTTCCTCCACCCAATGGAATTCCCACCACTGCACACTTCCAAGTCATCCAAGCGCTAAGAGCTTTGACTTCAGAAATGTTAACATCCTGGTGAAATCTAATTCCACCCTTAAACGGCCCTCTTGCATCATTGAACTGTGAGCGAAACCCCGTGAAGACCTCAATTTTCCCATTATCCATTTTCACTGGAATTGAAACCTCCAAAATTCTTTGTGGGCTTTGAAGTTGAGCAAAAATATTTTTATCAATATGAATCAATTCCTGCACCGCCCTCAACTGTTCAATTGCATTTGCAAACGCATCATTAGTCATAGCTTTTCAGGCTTTAGCTTCATTAGCTTTTTAGCTTAATGAAGAAATTGCTTTTTTATTAATAAATAAAATCCTTTTTGTTTAAAAATTATAAATTTTAAATTTTTGCTTCAAGCTTATCCCCTGGGGAAAAAATTGCGTACTCGCAACACATACCCTCTAGGGGTATATTACACCTTACTACTTCCGGGTGTCAAATATAATTTCAAGCAAACAAAAACCGGCATTATTACCGGTTTCTACAATTTATAGACTAAATTGTTTCAAAAATATCTAGCAACCGAAATCGCCACAATCCTCATCATCTTCGTCTTCATCTGGCTCAACAAAAGCCACTCGCCCTTTATTATGTATCATATATTTTATACTTAATTAATTAATTAAATAAATACCCATTTAAATACCCACTCAATATACGCCTTTTTCCTATAAATGCAAAATTACTCAAAATTCTCACTCAAAATTTCATTAACTTTTTCAATCTTGTCTTCAGGCTCACCTTTCAAAATTTTTGAAAAATATTCCACCATCACATCTCGACAAACCCTGGAAAGAATTTCCTCAATTTCCGCCTGTTCATAATTATCAGTCAAAAAATCTTCAATATCGTCTTGGGTGAAACTTGCATCCTCCATTGATTGACCTTTTTCAGCAAATGCTTCTGCTGCCATATCCATCATGAGTGCGTTTTTCAATTTTTCCGCGTGCTCTTTTGCCTGCTCAGGAGTCATTTCCAAAACTGCAAAAATTCCAACCACTTTCTTAATTTCATCATCAATTATTTTCATATAAATTTTTCAAATAAAATATTACTTAAATATTATACACGATTCTAAAAAAGAAAAAAGGAGGCACCGTCAGATGACGATTCCCCCTTTTTACACTCAATTTTTGTGATTTATACTTTTTTCAGATGGAGATACTTTTGAGTTTTCCCCAGTTTTGTTTCGGATTTTCAATGCGAGGAGATCCGTCCTTACACCACTGACACACCTCTGGCCTGGAGTAGGATGTAATATCATAATCTCGATTACTTACCAATACGCTGTCTTTATACTCAACCATGCCTGAACGATTTACGCAGATGCCAATTACTGGAATGTAGTTTATGGGGTATTCGGTGTGAAATTCGCCAATTCCAGCAACGACACGGTCATTAGTCGTGCCGGTTGTCATCAACTCCTCAATTCGAAGAACCCATTCTTCTTTCCCGATCGTGAAACGATTCCAGATTTGTCTTTCTGCGATGTCTCCGCTTTTAGGAACTTTTGTCGTAAAGTCATGACGCGCTCCAGGGAAAAACAAGGCCACATTTTGGGAAAAAACCGCTCCAGCATGATCACTGCCAACGACCCAATCAACAGGACCAGGCCAAACTTGACGAACCCTCACTGCCATATGATAGGCGAGAATATAACACAGGTTAGCGTAACTCAATACCTGAAGAGTGTTCACGAAACCATTACTGCATCCACCGGCGGTGAGCGCGGTATGCGGATTGAGCGGATTCGAATTGTCCCTGAGCCAGAAAGCCTGCGGACATGTTTCGAAAATGTAATCAAACTCCTCATTGGATAACAATTCTCCATGAAAAAATTCAACATTCAGAGAACACAATTGCGCAAGCGACATGCCTATAACTGAAATTCTTTTGTTCATTTTTTCCCTCCCTCTTTTTTATTCCGCCAAAGCGGTCCATCTTGTCACCAGGGCAACTTACCGATTTTTTTGAAAACAGATGCATTCAATGCGTCCCTTGCCTGCTCGCAGGCTTTTGCAGCTGCCGAACCAAAAGATGTGCCCGAACATTCAAAGCCGGTTTTAAGCTCAGGATGCCAGGCATAGTTGGTACCGCGGGAATTATTAACAATGGCACCGAAACCATCATCATTAATGCTGACAACAGCCGAGTCCGGACCACCACCCTGTAGCCCAAATCCTGGAATGAGCTTGAATGCTTTTGGAATAATTTCCTTCATTGTCTCAGCTTCTTCCGGATATGTGGCTCCCATAACAAGACCAATCGAAGAATAACCATTTTCGCCGATAACCTCCTCACCCATCTCTTTTATAATTTCGGCAAGCAAAACCCAGGCCTTTTTACCATCCTGCGAAACCATTTCCTGAAGCCTTGAGGCCGGCTTAAAAGATGATTTCGTGACAACAAAAACTCCTTTCCCATCTCTTCTGCACACATTAATAAAAGGGTTGAAGTTAGGAAGATCGATCCAGGGCGTAATAGTAAGAGCATCAACATCGTATGGCGAAAGACCTGAAACGATTTCCCCTTTCTCGTCTATCATATCTATTATACCCAGATGCCCTTCGGCGTATGCCTCTGATGTATCACCGCCGTCTTCACGTTTTCCATCACCGATGCATAGCATGCCAACCGAATTAAGATATTCAACGGTTTCTTCGTAGGCTCGTATGCCCTCGCTTCCATATTTTTCATAGAACGCGAGTTGAGGTTTATAGCACAGAGCATATTCATTGGTCACATCGATAATGGACTTGTTGAAGGCAATGATTGCCTCGGCCACAGCTTCAAAGGTTTCTCCATACATCTTGCCATAATGCGCAAGCAAATGTGGCGGAAAATACTTGAGCTGAGGATCAAGACCCACACACAGATAACTGCGCTTTGCAATTATCGCTTCGATAATCCTGTCTGAAAAATTCTTCATCTTTATTCTCCTTTTCATTTTGATTTGTCCTGCATAAATTTGCGCTTCGCCAAAAAAACAAGAACTTTCAACCCCCTTTTTGAGATTTAACTGCTATATTTTTATTCATATTGTCAAAAAACAACCGCGAAATGCGGTTGTTTAATATATCAAGATATTTGAGTTTTTGCAAGACTGACAATGTCTACGACAAAAATTTCCAAATTTCTGAAGACTTCAGCACTTTACCGAAATGCGTCGCAATTGTTTTCAATGAACACAAATGTTTTTCCTTGTTTGAAGTTGCAGTCAGGTCACTGCAAAACCAAACATTAAAATCCCGCATCATGGCACCGCGCGCCGTGGACTCGCAACAAACATTGGTCATTGTCCCTGTAATTATAAGATCCGTGATGCTTTTCTTTTTTAAAATGCTTTCCAGCTTTGTTTGATAAAAAGCATCGTAACGATTTTTTTCAAGAACGATATCACTTTTTTCAATTTTTAAATCGCTTGCAACATCTGCGCCATAAGTGTTCTTTCGCAGTCCCATCTTCTCAAGTTCAGGAAAAAGCACAGCCTCCACGGGATTTTTTTTAGGATCATAGATATGTTTCGTGAAAATCACTATCATCTTTTTTTTGCGACATTCGTCCGCAAATTTTTGGAGATTTTTCAGAATTTTTCTGGCATTTGCAACCTCAATAACAGCTCCTTTTTTCACGAAATCATTTTGCATATCAATAACCAACAATGCAGTCTTTTTTGGATTTATTTTTTCAAATCTTTTATTCATAATAGTTTGAAATTTACTTTTTATATTGCAAATTTTGCTGATACCAAACCAATGTCGTGAGCAATTTGAAAACATCATTTGTGCGAATATCCTTTCCAGCAACATATTTCGTCTCTTCTTCATGTCCAATAATATCGATTTCCAAATCAACTTTTCGCCAAAGCATTAATTGTTCTCCTGCTTCTTCTGGATTGGAATATTCTTTTTTCAAATCACCAATACGAACTTCGAAGCTTTTAGAAATATTGTTCCAGGTTTCTTTGTCGAAATATTGCCAAAAACTTTCATCAATTGATTCAAGTCTCTTTTTGAATTCATCCAAAATTTTCTCATGATACACGATGTTAGCTGCCGCAGGCAGAGGCTCCTTTGGTCTTTTATAGATATCTTCTGGGAGAATATTTTTGAAAGCTTCACGCAAAATATGTTTTTCAATGCCAGGTTTCACTTGCGCTTCGCGAGGCGTGTTAAGACATTTTTCCACCACATCATTATCCTGAAATGGAGCGCGGGCCTCTATTGCATTTGCCATCGACAATCTGTCATTGGCCTTATTCAAAAAGCCTAAAAACACTGTTGCATAAATTCCCATCATCTTTCTGGTTGAGTCTGTTGTGTCAAAACCATCATAAATATCCACAAGATAGTCAGTGCCCTTCTTGAAATCAATTTTCTCCCTGACATCTTTGGCAAAAAGTTTTTCCACATATCCCTTGCGGCTTAAAACAAGACTTCTAAAACCTTCGGCTGTTGAGCAAGCCTCTTGATCTTGGGCCAATCCTGGAAATTTGTGCCAATATCCCCAATTGAATTCGTCTGCTCCTTCTCCAATCAGAGCCACTTTAACCCCATGAGCTTTCAAATTCCGATAATTTTCATACATACCAAGCTGACGGATACTATCTTGAATGCCCAAAACTTTCACCATTTCTTCAAGGTGATCAAGAAAATTTTCCGGTGTCAATTCAGTTTTGAGAAGTTCCAAGTTGTATCCTTTATCTTTTGCAAATTCGGCAACTTTTTCCGCATTTTCATAATCGGAATTTTTTTCTTGCGCAGAATATGCAATGCATGCCGCTGTCAATTTTTTGTTGTGCTTCGTGAGTTCATCGGCCGCAATGAGTGCGACAACACTTGAATCAAGTCCCCCGCTCAAGGCAACTCCAGTTTCCACTTCAAGTGGCACTCTCTTCCTGATTGCAATTTCCAAAGACATGCGCAAATCTTGTATATATTCCTGTTCTTTTTTATGTTCAGCAATATCATGCAACGGAAGCTTGGCATATATTTCGTGAAGCAAAACATTTTCTTTTTCATTCAAGATCATGACCTCTCCCGGCTTAAGTTGCAAAATATTTTCATATGTTGATTCTCCGATTGGTTCTTCGCCAGCAGCAAAAGTTGCGCCACTTAAAAACAAAGAGGTTACCGCATTAATATCCGGCCTAAAACCGACTTCCAACGCCAACGCTGTTGGCTCAGAAGCGAATCGCAAAACTTCACCGTCGAAGGAATAATACAAAGGTTTTTTTCCGGTTCTGTCTCGCACAAACATTATCTCTTCTTTATTGGAATCTCTAAAAACAAAGGCAAATTGACCATCAAGTCTTTCCAAAACATCTTTTCCATATTCAGCTAAAGATTTGAGCAACACCTCAGTATCAGATTGAGTTTCAAAAGAATAACCTTTCTGCTCGAGCTCTTTGCGCAGTTCTTTATAATTGTATATCTCACCATTGAAAGTGAGCATGCACTGATGATTACCTTCAATGTAATTCATGGCCTTTTCATATTTTTGGGTTCCAACATCAACAATAGCAAGGCGTGTTTGCCCCACTGAAAATTTTCCATCAACACTTTGAATGATCGTCTGCAAGTCAGGACCTCGATGAGAAACAGTTTCCAACATCTGCCTTGTTTCATTTGTTATACTTTTTGTTTTTTCAATATTTCTTCCGCCACCGCCGCCATTTCCACCATAAAAACCAGTAGCTTCAAGACCGCCTTCATACACTCCAGCAATGCCGCACATCATTTCCGGCTTTTGGGATTCCATGTGCTCAAAAAATTCTTTCATTGATTTTGATTTTTATTTTGTTTTTTAAAAGCAAAAAGGTGGGATTCACCCACCTTTTTATTACATTAATTGTAGCACATATTTTTGTTTTTGTCCAGTGAAATTATTTGATTGAAATCACCTCAACATCAAAAATCAAAGTTGCGTTTGGTGGAATTGAAGCTCCTGCTCCACGAGATCCATATCCAAGTTCTGATGGAATTGTAAGAGTTCTTTTTTCGCCAACTTTTGCGCCAATGAAACCTTGTTCCCACCCGGCAATTACCATTCCTTGCCCAATTTTGAATTCAAATGGAGTTCCACGATCAACGCTAGAATCAAATTTTGTGCCATCAGTCAATTTTCCAGTGTAATGCACGGCGATTGTATCTCCCGATTTGATAACACGATCTCCTGTTCCTTCTTGAGTTGTTTTGATTTCCAATTCCATAGGTTTTTTTTCATTATTTGAATTAACACTTTCTTTCTTGGTCGCAACTTCCTTTGTTTCAGCTTTCTTTGTCTCAGGCGCGCTTGCAGGTTTTCCTCCCAGCAAAACATATCCTGCAACAACTGCAGCCACCACGCAAAGAGTGATCAGAATCTTATTGTTCATACCTTTGTATTTTTAAAAAATTATTAAATTTCACATTCCCTATTGTAGCATATATTAAAATTTTGCCCACCCACTTACTCCTCTTTTTTGTTATTCTTTTTTTCCAAAAAATACAAATAACATACATATATAACAACCAATAATTTAACAACATTTAATGGAAACCAAACATAAACTCCCAATTTATCAAAATAAAACCATCCAAAAATAAAACTGAATGTTAGCAATCCCTCAAAAAACCATCTTGGTTTCTTCGTGCTTGCAAAACCATATGCCAGATTGAAAATGAGCAAGGACACATAGGCAAACAAAAGAAAAATCCACACCTTCACTGGCAAATTTCCAGTCACACCAGAAACTTCTTCACACGAACTCCAAGCAGCTTCCCCGTCAATCATGGGACCGCTTATTTCTGAAATCTTCAAGACATCATTTCTGTTCTCAATACCAACATTTGAGAAACATTCTTTTGGTTTTACTGAAAAACTTTTTTGACCAGCAAGAAAGACGCTGTCAGAAAAGAACAACGCCACAAAAAACAGCAGGATCACACCAAGCGCAGGTTTTCTTATCAGTGCCAAAAATTCATTTGCCATACCATTTAAGCTTATTTTACCTTACATATAATGGTAAACCCGTTCCCGCTTGAGCGCAAGAACCCCGCAAGAAAGTACGGTCTTTTTTGCTTTGCTTCTTTTCTTTCGAGGCAATAATGAACGACAGTGAATTCTTAGCGAGCAGTTATAGCTCCTAACTGCGAAGCGTGCCGAAAAAGGAAAGAAGCAAGGCAAAAACACTCACAAAAAAATATTCCAGCTTCGGGCAGGAATATTTCAAAATGCTTAAAAAATGTTTTTGCCAAACTCTCAATGTCTCATCTTCATGTGAGTTATATATATTCTTCCAAAATTTATAAACCTGTCTTCAAGCATTGCCAAGGAAATATTTTTATATCTGACAATTCCAACAGGAATCGCAATCGTTCTTCCTTTCAAGGAAACATATCTGAAAACAACATGCATGTGCCCGTGCATCACTTCATATGCAAAGAAAACAAACAAGATCATCACAAACGAAACATAGGCAAAAATCGCAAGTGGAATCGCCGAGATCTTTTGAGAAATCATCGCTGGAATTTTCTGAACTGCATTCACTGCAACATCCCTGTTTTTCCAAGAAACTTTCCCAGAATTGATTCCGTCGGCAGTCGCTTTGGTCATGCTCAAACCTGCAACTGTTTTTTGGACTGGCATGGATTTCATTTTTGTCCCAAATTCTTGAACAGTAATGATTGTCTGCTTGCCATCAATTTTTCCCTTCACAACAGCCACTCCAATTTCCTCATATTTTTCATTTAAAATATTTCTTTTGTGAGTTTCACTGTTCATCAAAGCTTGATGTTGTTTGGCTGGATCAGAAAAATTGATTGCCAAATTTTCACCAGCAAAAGAATAGTCATAACCAACAACATCAAACCAATGCCATGGCGTGACACCGGAAGGTGAGGTGTGTGCAAAATAATCATTATCAAGCATGTCCTGAGCTTTCTTTTTTGCCACCTCAGAAAGTTTCTGATCAATCGTCAGAGGCAAAATATTACGCTCTGCTCGGTCTTTATTGATAAGTTCAACGACTGAACCACTTTCAAAAAAACTTGCTGACAAACGCAAAAATGGCACTGTTGCCAGCAACACTGCGAAAATCAAGAAACATCCTTTTTTAAGCCATTTTGTTTTCATTTTTGTCTTTGTGAGAGAAAAGAAAAAGGGTGTTTCACCCGAGTGAAAC
>AMFJ01011125.1_pt1 | contig 12943 bp, 12 predicted proteins | sample 427208 | NCBI WGS metagenome assembly AMFJ01 (sample SAMN02954298, study PRJNA114691) | groundwater metagenome | biome: aquatic; feature: subsurface aquifer; material: sediment; isolation source: subsurface aquifer sediment | place: USA: Rifle, CO | collected 2008-08
AATCCTTTTTTAATCAAAACTTAACGGGACACTAGTGCCCGTAACTGCTCACTGGATTTGAGTGAAAGAAGAGGTATTAGGCTAATAAGATGACGGTAGTTAGAGATTAAATGGGAGGGATCTCTCCACCAGTGGGCGATTTTATTCACAATACAGTTGACTTTATTGCAAATTTATATTTATATATATATAAATATTATATTATATCTCTAACCTCCTCTATGGGAACTGTCATCCCCCTATTTGGCCCCCGCACAAAAGAAGCCGAACACAACGAAGCTCCGGTTTCAAAACCCACCACCATTCACCTTCAATACTTTGAAGGCGGGACCGATGGGAGATCGGAAGCGCTTGTTTTGTTGTCCAACGAAGCATTGGAGGAACCCCTTGTTGTGCCTTTCGAAGTGATTCATGAACTGTACCGATTGATTCCTTACATCAATAACGACATCAGCCCGGAGCTACGGTTACTGATTCAAAGAATGAGCCAGAGTGAAGGCCCCACCGACAGCCAATTGAAAACACTCTCACACCTTCTAGTTCATGGAAATGAGTCGATCCCAACGGGAAGCAACGTGACCTCTCTCGCGGAGCAACGGTTGAGCCGATCCGGAAATGAACCGCAAGACACAATTGAAACCCTGGAAAGCTTTTCCCGCTCTGCGTATTGTCACCCCCTTTTATCGGAATTCATTGATCGCATCTTGGTGGAGATGAATAGTAAGGATAAGGCGATTGAGGAAGAAAGAGCGAAAATCCATACTAAACTCACTGCCGTTCTGGAATACGGGATCAGGAATTATACCTCTCCCGAAAACCTTTGTGTGATCGGAGAAGTTGTGCTCGCTTTTAATGGGGCATTCGAAACGGTAACCGGAGTGGCACGGGGAAAAATCTACCATGATCACGATTTAACCACTTTATTTCAGCTAAAAAACATCCAATTCCATCGCAATGCACGGCTCAAACTTGTCGTTCCTTTATTGCCTCCCGGGGAAGCACCCGAAATGGCCAAAGCAATGCTCCTCAAAAAACTTCTGACCGGAAATCATCTGAATGCCGAAAAGACAGAATCTGTCCTCGAGCAAAAAATCGCCAATGCTGAAGTTATTTCGCAGGACCTCAATCTCAGACAAATCACACTAACGGCATCGGACCTTGTGGCATGCGGGTTGCCTGAAACGGTACTTTTTTCATGACCCACTTTAAGGAAGTGAGCATTTGATTTTTACATTCGCTCCCTTTTCGGCATAATAGGATCGGATTAATTCCCTCCTGCATGCGACTCGTCCTCTCGGTTCTTCTATGCCTTCTCTTCACCATCCCCCTGGTTTTTTCAAGCACTTCCTCGTTTCCGGACACCGCATTTCACGCCTACACCCACGCCATTGATTTTGCAGAGAAACAGGGCACGATTTCCGGCTATCCCGATGGATTTTTTCGCCCTCAATTCCTCATCAATCGTGCGGAATTGGTCAAAATCATGGTGAACAGCACCCTCGAGGCTCAAGACATTTTTACGGACCAACTTTTTCCCGATGTTCCGGCCTCGGAATGGTTTGCGCCTTATGTTTCCACTGCCGCGCGACATCAAATTGTCTCGGGCTACCCGGATGGGACCTTTCAACCCGGAAACCGCATCACCTTTGTCGAAGCGGCGAAAATCATTGCACTCTCGCTCGATGTACCGATCGAAGAAAATTCAGACGCTGAGGCCCCCTGGTACGAAGGATACGTTGAAGCCCTTGAAAGTCGCGGCGCCATTCCCCCCACCATCCACTATTTGGACCATGAAGTGACCCGCGGCGACATCACTGAAATCCTCTATCGTCTTGAAGAAAAACTCGCGAATGAACCTTCGGTTTCCTATGAAACCCTCACCAAAAATGCCGCAGTGATCCGTCCCGCCTTTGAGTATTCCATTGACGGCTCCACCACTATCATTGCAATGGATGCCGAGCGTGTTCACATGAATGTGCTCAACGGAAATGACTCCATTCGTCCGGTGGAATGCGACTATCCTCATCATTGTGTTGCCGAAATTCAAGCGGAATCCTTTCAAAACTTTCTGGAGCGGTCGCATCAACGCCTTCTCATGAACGGAGCGTTCTTTGACGCCTACACCTACCCTACGGATGGGGTTAACTACCACGAAACCGGAGGCGACATCCTTCTCAATGGTGAAATGAAATCGATGTTTGGGTGGGATGAGGCGTTTGGTGACGGAGGCCTATTGGCTCAGATGAAAGATGGAAGCTACCGCTTTTATTATCCCATCCGGGAATGGATCGACGATTATGAAGAGATTGAGTTTGCGATTTCAAACTATCCCTTGGTTTTGAATGAGGGCGTCGTGATTGATGAGGCAACGTACGTAAAACAAACCGAAAATGACAGCAAATTCTGGTTGGATGCGCGACGGGCGGGACTGGGACTCTCCCAAGATGGCCAAACGATCTATTATGTCAGCGTCTACGGCGATGTGGTAGACTTGGGGTTGGCCCTAAACAACGCGGGAGCAACGTCGGGATTTCACCTGGATAGCGGCGCTTCCTTTGGACTCTCGTATCAAAACGAAATGCTCTTTCAACCCGGAAGAAATATTGTGACCGCCGTGGAGTTTTACTAACTTTTTATGCTACGCGCTCTCTGCGTGCGGTGTTCACATCAAAAAAACGATAGAAAGAGATACAATCGTCTCTGTCGTAGGTATAAGTTTTATCCTTTAAATTAATCCTCAACTGGGTTAAGGGAATGGCACCGCTCGTAACAGAAAAATCGGATCTTACCGGTGCCACCTCTTTATTAACGAATACGGGCCTTATGCAAAAAGTGGTACCGCGTCGATCAAGCCCCGTTACATATAGAAAATTCCCCATGGTGACCAGCCGCACACTGGAAGGGATCGTTCCTGATCCTTCCAAAAGAACTCTTTTTGCATTTTCTATTCCGGTTGCATACATTTCCTCGGTTACTACTTTTACTTTTACTTTTTCTTCTTCTGATTTTACCGGTTCTTCTTCTGGTGATCTTTCCATGGGATAAATTTAAAGAATGATAGTTTATTATTATTAAAACATATAATCTTACTTATTGCAATTAAATTGGCGCCCCACTCAGATTGCGCCTAAAACAAAGCCGGTGTCGATTTAGCCCGAACCAACGCATCAATGATTTTCGTATTGGCGGCCGGAAAAGGGAACTGGCTTAATTCCTCCAGCTCCACCCACTGATGCTCACTGGCCGCCGTCAATTGAACCTCACCCTCTTCGTACTCCGCCGTGAAACAGTGGAGGTCCACCACATACTTGGTGTAGGCGTGCTTGAGTTGCAAGAAGGGCGTCACTGCGGTCACCGTGATTCCCAGCTCCTCTTTGATTTCCCGGTGCAACGCCTCAACCGTACTTTCTCCAACCTCCACCTTGCCCCCCGGAAACTCCCACAAGCCCTGCATGAGACCTTTGGCCGTCCTCTTTTGTATAAAAATTTTGTTCAATCTTTGAATGATGGCCACTGCGACCTTCAAATCAACGCGCTCCGTCGCTCGTCCCCGATTGGGCAACTGCTCAACCGTCCCGGCCTTGAATGCGCCACAATTCCTTTGAAGGGGGCATTGCCCGCAGGCAGGCGCTTTTGGCGTACAAAGCAGGGCCCCAAACTCCATCATCGACTGATTGAAATTCCGCGCTTCGCCCTTTGGAATCCATTCTTGAGCTTTTTCCCAAAATACATTGAGAGCTTCGGGTTTGCGTGTGTTCTCACGGTAATCGAGCAGCCGTGCCATGAGCCGAATGATGTTGCCATCGACAATCGGTTTTTCTTGATTGAATGCAATGCTGGCGATAGCCCCCGCCGTGTACTTTCCAATGCCGGGAAGCTTTAAAATGTCTTCGTATCGACTCGGAAAAACACTCCCATGCTCATCGACAATCACCCGTGCGGCCTTCTGAAGGTTTCGAACCCGAGAATAGTAGCCGAGCCCCTCCCACAATTTGAGGACGGTTTGCTCGTCGGCTTGGGCCACGGCATGGATGGTAGGAAGTGCCTTCATCCAACGGTCAAAATAAGGCAAAGCAATTTTGACTTGAGTTTGCTGCAGCATGATCTCCGAAATCCACACCTGGTAAGGGTCGTAGGTTTGGCGCCACGGTAAGGGACGCTGATACTCAGCAAACCACCTGAGTAACTTTTTTTGAATCTCTTTCGTATCGCCTTTTAACCCTGGGTGGGTTGGGCGTGACGTTTTAATCTGGGGCATTCTGTTCATGAATTGGTCATGAAATTTTAATGAATTAGTCATGGGGATTGTATCAAAACCACAAGCCTAAAACGAGTTCTATTCCTCACCATATTGTGCTAAACTGGTTGCGCTCATTCTACTTATTATCTCCCTCTATTTTATGGAATCCTCATTTTTATCCCACCTGGATTGGCGTTTTGCGACTAAGTCCTTCGATCCCACCAAAAAGGTTTCGGCGGATCATTTGGAAAAAATCTTGGAAGCGGTACACCTGGCTCCCGCCTCTTATGGGCTTCAACCCTACCATGTTTATGTGGTAACCAATGCCTCGCTGCTGGAAAAACTCAAAGAAAAAGGATACAACCAAGGCCAAGTCACGGATGCGTCTCATTTTCTAATTTTTGCCAGCCGCACCGATCTCAATGACCGCATAGAACACTATCTCACGCTAGCCACTCAAGGGGATGCGCAAAAACGAGAGGCCATGAAAGATTACGAAGGGATGATGAAGGGATTTTCACAATCGCTTTCCCCAGCCACCGAAAAAGCATGGGCCGATCGCCAAACCTACATTGCGCTTGGATTTGCGCTCGCCGCCTGTGCCGAACTGGAAATTGATTCCTGTCCGATGGAAGGGTTTGACCCCCCCGCATATGATCAAATCTTAGATCTTCCCGCCAACATAAAATCAGTGGTCTGCTTGGCGATCGGATATCGAAAGGATGGCCCCAAAATGCCTAAAGTGCGCTTCTCCAAAGAAGACCTTTTCACCTGGGCTCAATAAAACCCGAACGGGTTCATTGGTGAGTTTTTAACCCAACCTATATTTCTTATAGTTTTCGAAGTATTTTTCACCATGCTGCTGGAAACTTTGATTCACTTCGAGAATCATCTCCAGTGCCTCTTCGTTATTCCGTGCATAAAAGACATTTTCCATGTCCTGAGAGCTGATTAGTCCCATTTTGATGGGTTTTTCCAACCACTTGAGCAGTCCCTTCCACATACGCCCAACAAAGATGATCGGCATTTTTGAAATATGACGAACTTGAGTGAGTTGCCAGGTGTAAAAAAATTCCAGACAGGTCCCCACCCCTCCCGGGGTAATCACCACCACATGGGAAAGCACCATAAAATTATCCAGACGTTCCGAAAAATGCTTGAAGTGCTGTTGAATATCCAGGTACTTGTTGATGTGTTCTTCAAACGGAAGCTCAATGGGCAGACCAATGGAATGAGCCTTTCCTTTGCCCTTTCCGGCACAATGCCCAGCATTAGCGGCTTCCATCATCCCGGGCCCTCCGCCGGTCACCACATCAAAATCCTGCTGTCCCACTTGCTTGGCCAGCTTATAAATTTGCTTGTAGCTTTTATCCCCCTTCTTCACGCGAGCGGAACCGAAGATGGCCACACGGAAATCTTTGCGAACCACTTCCTGGCTGATGGCGTAGGTGAGACCGGGAATATTATGAACTTTTTGAACGGATTTTTTAGGCATGAAGATGAGTTAGTTTATTTTTATTTGAAATTTAAATTTTCATTTCATTATACCTAAAAAAATTACTTTTGGGAAGAATCTTAGCAAAAAATGCATTTCGCCGCCTCAATCGCTGATCGCTCACATCAAAATTTATTGCTTTTTTAATTATTATATTTTATAATGATATGAAATCTATATTCTAAAAACAAAACCCCATGTTGCTTATGTCCCGGTTTCACTCTGACACACGCTATGTTTATTTTTCCTTTGAAGGCGGGAAAAAGGATACCCCTCCTACCCTCTCAGAAAAGGGAAAAGAACAATTTAGCGATAATCCAAGAAAAGACTTGATGGCTCTTGCCGAAAAAGTTCCTTCCGTAAAAAGCCTTATATGTATTGATACCGAAGGGAATAAAATTACGCCTCCCCTCGATCGACTTAAAACCGCAGAACTCCTCAGTAAACTTGACATGCCATGTAAAAACGTGGATGTTGAGCTGCGATTCAAACAAGCAAATGGAAAATTGGAGTTAAGCATTCTCGCTGTACCACAAAATGGAGAAGAAGCCGCTCAATCGCGACTTTATTCTTATCCGTTGGATGCACTGACTACTCCTGAAGATGCTTCGATTTACGAACGAGCCATCAATAGGATTCAGTTCAAAGCGAACCATTCCGAAAATACATCTGCATAAAAACCCCAGTCAAAGTCAAAGACGAGCAGTATTAAATCTCTCGTCTTTTTGATTTTATTACAAATAAAAAAAACTCTCCAGCCAACAGAGAGTAAAGGTTCGTACGATTCGGAGAGGAGTTGTCTACGGTTTCTTTGATTGACTCGCAATCCTACGACATCGTATCTACGACCTAACAAAAGGATAACACAGCTTTTTCTTTTAAGCCAATAAAAAGTGCTTTACGCATTCTTTTTACCATTTCTAAAAAATCTCTCATCTGAAGAAGATCCTCATTCACGATTTCTTTATTTTAAATGAAACTTTTTGGTGAGCCCCACTGTCTATGATTGCAGATATCTGCCAGTTGAAACAACAACGGCTTAAGCCACACTTCTATTCTTTAATTCTTATTTACTTTTTAATTTTATCACTATGAAACGCTTTACCAAAATTGCTTCCGGAGTTCTCTTGGGCTCCATGTTGGTCACTTCGGCCGCCTTTGCGGCTTCTCCACTGGATGAATCCCCTTTTGCCGGAAAACCCGGCTACCAAGTCGTTAACCGCATCTTGGAACGAAAAATCGGGATGGACATTCAAGAGGTTAAAGCTCATCTTCAAGCCCACGATCTTAAAGCCACTTTGGAGGCGGACGGGGTGGATGTGAATGCCTTACAAGAACAGTTCATGAACCGCGTGAGTGGGGTACTGGGGGCATATGATGCCACCGTTTCCATCATCCACACGGAAGAAGGAGTAGAAGTCCGCATCACTTCGGACGATGAAGACTTCTTGGCTCGAGGGATGATCTTGGAAGCTCGCGCCGCGTACTTCAATCAAGTGCATGGAGATGAAGCTCCCTTTACCGTTGAAGCTGGAAGCGACGACGAAAGCCTCTTTATCCTCCTGAATGGAGAAAGCGAAGAAGCGATTGAGGGCCTCCAATACCGAATGCCGGAATATAATGCCGAGGAAAGCAACTAATTACGACACTCAGGCTCAGCATTGAATAAAAAATTTATTCAATAAAATGAAAGGCCCTGCTCCCTGCGGGGCCTTTTCTAATTATAGGAGCTGTTCACCTAATGCCCTTGATCATTTGTTGAACGGCCTTAATCACCACTTCGGGCTCATCCAAATGAATATCATGATGGCTGTTTTCCGCGATGATTTGGCGACTGGAAGAAGACAAATTCAAAAGAGTTTTTTGACTTTCACGAAGGTAAGCATTGATTTCCGACGCTTGTGGAGTGGCATCGTTCGGCACTGTGGACTGCGCGGAAATAACCACCAGAGGCATCACTCCAAACGTAGAGATTGAACTCAGTTCTTGCCACACCTCGTCTTGCTGGGAATCCAACTCCCGACCTTCTCGTGCCAACGTATCAAAATAAAAAGGACGCGCCATCCCGGCCAAATAAATCTGTTGCGTATTTTTGGATAATTTGAGTACAAACTCGGGAATGACGTCTTCCCCTGCGATGTGACCCACAATCGGTAAAAACCCCACGGTTGCCAACCACTTCATCACCCGAAACTGTTGCCATTGCTTATTTTGAAACTCCTCCAAAGGATCAAATGTATCGGCCGCCACCGCAGCGGAATCCAATAAAACCATGCCCGCCACTGCTTCCGGATGATACTTTGCAAACAGTCGAGCATACATTCCTCCTCCAGAATGACCGACTAGAAGATACGGCCCCCTTTCACCGGCTCGCTCCAACATTTCTTGTTCTTCGGCCACAATATTTTTACCGGTTCGAGGCGTGGAAACCGGATCGCTCCATCCATAGCCGGGTCGATCAAAGCTACACACCCGCGTGGTTTTTGCCAATTCCGGCTGAACAAAACTCCAATCCAGCGACATTCTCCCGTTGCCCGCATCCAAAAGCACCGTAGGGCTTCCTTCTCCCGTGCAATCGAGATGCATCCGATGCCCCTGCACCTGCACCCATTTTCCCGACGGAGGAAATTGTTTTTCGAACAAGGAGGTGGCCCGCACTTGGCTCCAATAGCCACATCCCACAATAATCAAGGCAATGAGCGCTGTCACCCCCGAAACCCACGCCGGTTTTTTGATCATCTTTTAGCGTTTAAAATGACCTAGAAGTCCGAGTGGATTCTAACATATTCCCAGCTAATGATCACTTGATGTTTTATGGCGGTAGGCATCTTCGCTTTCGATGAATCTTTTCAGCACCTCAAAATGGGTCACCAAACTATCCATTTCCAAGACTTCGTTGGGCGAATGATGGTACCGACCCACCGGCCCTAAAATGGCCAAGGGGATCCCCTGTTCCATAAAAATCTTGGCATCCGAAGAACCATGATTTTCTCCGTAGTTCATTTTTTTTTCCAGTACCTCCTCTGCGCTCTTTCGCAATAATTTGATGTACTCGTTGCGTTCATCCACCTCAAACACTTCTCCATAGGAGGAACTGGCCACTTCCACTTTTGAAGGGAGGAGCTTAGCGATCTTTTCCAAAACCACCGCTTTGGACCATTGCTTCCCACCCGTCAGACGGATATTCACCACCGCGGTCGCCTGTCCCGGGATGGTATTTTCTTCCTTTCCCGCCTCAAAGACCGTCACACTAGCGGTCGAAATCCATTTATCCGCCGGCCTGGGGAAAATTTTTTTCACCTTCAGAAGCGTTTCCATCAATAACTCCAATGCATTATCTCCCATCCAAGGATAGGCGCTATGAATGAACTCTCCGTGACTCACCAACCTCACATTCAAAATGCCCTTTTCGCGTGTCACAATCTCGTATTTCCTCCGCCCTTCATTGATGATGGCAAAATTGGCCCTATACCCTTCCTGCTCCAATAGCATCCGTGTGCCATGACGTCCACCAATTTCTTCATCCCCGGTCAACATGATCGCCAAAGAGGGCAGCTTGGAGGCCCGGCTAAAATATTTCACCAGCGCCATCATGACCGCAACCCCTCCCTTCATATCCAATGCGCCACTGCCATACATAAGATTTCCTTCTTCCAACGCGCTATAACGATTGCTACTCGATACCACATCAATATGCCCGGAAAGTAAAATCTCGGGATGGCGTGTTTCCTCCAAAGAAATGACCAAAGAAGGGTAGCCATTGCTGAGATAGGATTTGATGATCACTTTCTCCTCCTTAAAATAGGCCTTGATAAAATCGGCCAGTTCCATGAGTTTCACCGGTTCGTCGGGATGAGAAGGAAAACGAACCAAATCCTTGGTGAGCTGAATCAGATGCTCACGCAACGCCTTTTTAGTCTTAAAAATTTCCATAGTTCAAATGGTCACTGGTACACCATTCAATCAATTTTTCCGGATTCTGCTTCCATGGGCCATTCCACTGATCTCTGACCCAGGCCCCGGGAGACTTCCCTTCCACAAAAACAAAATGCTTAATGGGTTTTAAGTAGATCGACTCATCTTCCTTTTGCTCATTTAAAACCTGGAATGAAAAAAGAAATTCGGAAGCAATTTCAAGCACTTCCTTGCAATAGTCGATCAGTCTTTTCCCCTGGACTTCCGCCTCCATCCCTTCTTGTGCAATCTTTTCATAGACCTCGTTGAAATCCTCAAAGGTCCATTTCTTGGTAATGGCCTTAATGGCTTCCTCTCCATCGGGATGGTAAACAAATGCCTTCGTGAGGGCGTTGACTGAAGGAACGAGTACGGGAGGCAAACTATCACACACCCGAAGTTCGATGTAGTTTTTAATGCGAGCGTCCGTATAAATGTAACTCAAATGAATGACCCAATCTTCCAAAATCGGCGTAAATCCTTCGTATCCCTCATTTAGAAATTGGCTAAAATTCCTATTTTTCACTTGAATCCAATCCTGTCCACGAAAAATAGCCACCATAGGCACTTCCATACAAAACTCGGTCCAATCCTTAAAATTAAACCCTTTTTTGAAGAAACTTTCGCGTATCCCACTGCGCCACGGATAAATATCCCGAAAGATGTGGGTCCGATAACTGATGAATTTGGAATCTTTTCCCATGCGTAACGGTGCATGACTGTACATGGCGGACATCAAGGGAGCCAACCGCAGCAGCGTTTGAAACTTCTTCCCGGCATCCTTTTCCGAAGTGAAATCAACGTTGGTCTGAACGGAAGCGATATTGCTCCAGGAATAATCGTCGCTACGCCCCTTCAATCGAACCGCCGCCTCTCCACTGATCAAATAGCGTTTGATTTTAACATTCCGAATCTCATCCACAGGGCTGAAGGGCTGATATCCAATCCCCAACCACGCTATATTATGACTTCGGGAAAGCTCCAATAATTCATTTTTTTCAAGTCGCAATTCAGAAGACATGTTGTGAAGGCTGGAATGAACGCGACTCGCAAATTCGCCCATCGCTTCACTGGATTCCAAACTGAAATGAGCCCCTCCGCGACTCATGGAGATGATGTATTTACCCTCCTGCTTATCGATTTTCCATCCCATTTCCTCAATCAAACGATTTTGGAGGCTACGCATCCCATTTTTTTCGAGATAAGTAACGGGCTTGTAGGTGTCAGTATGGATGCCATGCAGTTCCACCTCCGCTCCGATCATCTCATCTTCGGGGTTTTTACAGCTTTCATGAAAAAAAGCTAAAAGATCGGAGACATTGCTCACTTTTTGTTTGAGTGGAGAATCTTCTTCCATGGAAGGTTGGTAACCCATAAAATAGGGTGAAATATTTACCTTCTTTTGATTTGTATTCTATTTCAAATTTTAAGGTTTGGCAATCTAGGGGTTTGCCTTTCTCTTAGGCGTTTACTCCTACTTTACTCGAGGGGAGTTCAATTTGCTTCGTTCATTTTTTGTGTTATATTCCGAATCTAAAATTAAATTTTATGAACGAATTTGAATTTCTAGAAGAAATAGCCGCGGATGATCCTGTCGTCCTTGGGCATGCAGAACGAATTATAAGTGGTATTGTCGATTCTCTTCAGGGAGATTTCAACACGAAGGTACAAAGCGTCATGAATAGCGTATTTGAAGATCCCGAAATCCTTAAGCAGTTCAATGGCGGAATCCGCTACACCACCATGGTCGGGAGCGTGGTGAATCGCATTTTAGATGCTCTTCCCTTGGGAGAAAGACGCATGAGTCTTTTGACGATTGGAACCATTCTTCCTCCTGATTTTGTCCTTCCGGTCATGGAACGGATCGATTCTCTGGCGGCCGAAATTAAAATCCAGATCGGAAGAATTAGAAAAGGACGTCCGTATGATGTCAGTGCGCAAGGTCTTTTGCCTGCCCGGAAAGCGGCTATTGGCCTGTTTGATGAGCATTATCATTTTTCGGATGAACCGGAACTTGAAGAAAAACTTTCCAACAACAGCGTATTGGTGTCCGGGGGGATGGTGGGGTTGGATTTCTTTGTACGAAGCATGCTTAAACGCGCTAAAAAAGCAGGAAAAACTGCTCTATTTGTTTATCCGGACAATAGCTTTGATAGCTATAAAAAAATCGTTGCCGATCATATGGAAGGAGGAAGAGCGAAACATAGTGAGATTTCAACGGAACCGGAAAACGGATTGCATCTCAGTGCCAAAAATGTTCGTGAATTCTATGAAAAAAATCCAGAGAACGATCAAAAGGTCTGGTGTATCACCCCGGTCGGAAACCCCTCGGGAACCAAAATGACCCCCGATCAACTAACAGAAGTGTGTGAAGCCATTGTGGAGTGCGACCCGGAAGCCATTATTTTATTGGATTCCACCTACATTCGTGTTTTGGATCCTAAAGATGCACGAGCGCTTGTGGCGCGCGTTATTAGAAACCGCACGGTCATGAACCGCATCATTTTCCTGGAGAGTTTTTCCAAGACCCATGGCTTATGCAGTGACCGATTGGCCATCCTTTTTGCTGAAAATCGTTCCTTGATCGCGGATGAAATCCAAAATCAAATCATGAGTTCCACCGCAGGGACCCCTCTCAATACCAGCACGGAGATCCTCGCTATTTCTCAACTCCAGCCTTCTGAAAAACAAGTCTTCGCCCAAATGTACGAGCTCTGGGCCCATGAACGCGAAGGACTTTTTAACTACTTTAAACAATTTCCGGATCTTTTTGATGCGCAGCCGCATATCAAGGAATCTGAATTAAAAGATCCCATGGCTCCCTATTTATTAATGAAACCCAAAGAAGGAGTCACGGCCAAGCAAGTGGCGCTTGAAACCTGGTGTTTCGGAGTGGAAACCGCGATGGGATCGGGAAACTACATACGCTTCGCGGTCGGAGCTATTTCAGAGCCGACCTATGCTCGCTACGCGGAAGCGGAGGCCGTCTAAAACATGAGGAATCCATTGCAATTCTTTTGGCTTGAGCGTAGAAAAAGGGCATGGAACCCTTGGCTTCGACGATCCGCCCCTCGGACTTGAACAACTTTTTTGGTCAAGAGCATTTGGTGAGCACCGGAAAACCGCTTTACAATGCCATTCAAGAAAAGCATCTTTTCTCATTTATTCTGTGGGGGCCTCCGGGGGTGGGAAAAACCACCCTCGCCCGAATCTATGCCCGCCACCTGGACGCTCGACTGTACGAACTTTCCGCC
>AMFJ01000565.1_pt1 | contig 12942 bp, 7 predicted proteins | sample 427208 | NCBI WGS metagenome assembly AMFJ01 (sample SAMN02954298, study PRJNA114691) | groundwater metagenome | biome: aquatic; feature: subsurface aquifer; material: sediment; isolation source: subsurface aquifer sediment | place: USA: Rifle, CO | collected 2008-08
TGCTGATTTATATGATACATGCTCCGATAATATATTTTATACTGAAGCCTTTTATGAAATAGTATTTAGATCTCTTCATTTTTTCGCGGTTAAAACTATTGCTGCATATAAGGTTCTGTGTGGTACTCATGGGAATTCCTTACGGGATTCTCAATTATACTTCGATAATGCGTAGAAACTAGTCCTAAGATCAATATTGTTTTTATTTTTAAGTTTTTGCAATAATATCCTTAATTCTTGCTCTCAGTTTTCTACATTGATTCAATTTTCATTTAACAATGCTTTAAATCTCTCTTCGACTTTTTTTCAGGCTTTTTTTGTTCCTAATTTTTTAATCAGTGTTTCTAATTTTTTAACTTCATCATCAATCCTCTTATTGTTTACTTTTCAATCGCTATATGTTTCATCATTCTTTAAGAATTTTAAGAATAAATTTCAAATTATTAAATTCAGATGAGGATCAGTTCTATTTTTTTCAAAATAATCAAAAATCTTATTCCATTCTTCTGGATTTCCAGTGTTCGCTGATAAAAATTTTAATTTATAAAATTGTTGCTGAATTTTCTTATTTTTGATTTGAGCAATTATATTATCAGGCAATTCTTTTATGTATTTTAAATAATAATCTCATCTTCAGTTTTTTCAAAATCCCATATCTTCAAATGGAATATATGTAAGTTGCATATATCAATCGGCTCATGTGGGAGATTGTGCATTGATGTTATAACTAGATTCCCTTTCAATCACACTTACAGAAAGATTATTATTCAATCATAACCAATGACAAATTTCTTTTTGGAATTTCATGTAATTATTATTGAAAGATTCTTTATCTTTCATCATTTTTTCAAATTTAGGATGTTCGGTGTCTGCATTATTAATGTTTGAAGTAACTATTTTTTTAGTTTCTTTGACTTCTTTCCTGGTAATTTCAAAAAATTCTCTTTTTCTTTCTTCTAATAATTTTTTATAATACCTGCTTCATTCAATGCTTGAAATAGATTTTTTTGGTTCGTTATATCATCAGTTTTCTATTCACATATTTTTTTTATTAAATTATTTCTTTAAATCTATCATATATTTCTAATTTATGCAAAAATTCATATAATGATTTTTAAAGAAATAATTCGTATAAAATGCAGGAAAAATTAATAGAAATCTTAAAAAAATACTCTTTGGAAGATATTATTGAAATTGAAGAAAATGACAGACAATTTATTGCACTCAAAAATCTGTTTGAAAAAATTGAGAATACCGAATTTTTTTTGCCATTAATAATAACCAACTCGCTTTTATCTTATCAGTTAAGCTCAAAATGAGAAGATTATTGGGAGGAATTTTCAGATTTTGCTTTAAAATATAAGTTTTCCAAAGAATTCAACAAAAAAGAAATCTTTGATTTCTTTAAAGATTTTTTACCTGAATCACGTTGAAATAAGAGACTTTTAAATATGAAAATGCCAAGACTTGAAAAAATTGTTGGTTTTCTTGATGAATTCAGTGAAAAAGAAGATTTTTTTTATAAAAACCAGATACATCTTAGAGATCTTCTCGTGGCAAAAATGAAGCAAAAAAAAGATGATAAGACAATAGTTTTTTCTATAAAAATGTTCAATTATTGAGCACGAATCTGTTTTAAAAAATTCATTCCTACCCCTTTTGATATCTCTATGCCGATTGATTCAAGAATTTTGAAAATAACAAAGGCTTATAATGATAAATGAAAAGATATAATTCAATTTTGGAATGATGTTTCAAAAGAAATCTGAATTCCTTCGATTCATCTTGATGCACTTTTATGGATAAAATGTAATGATTTTATTTGTTTATAATGAATTTTTTAAAAATTCATACAAAAATTTTGATTTTGAATTATTTTTTATAAAATGCCAATGTTTTAAAATTAAGAAGATTAAAAATGAAAAAGATTACAAAGTGTATTATTCCAGCAGCAGGTTTCGGAACAAGATTTCTTCCTGCAACTAAGGCTCAACCAAAAGAAATGCTTCCGATAGTAGATAAACCGGTAATCCAATATTTAGTGGAAGAAGCAGTTGCGTCTGGAATTGAGGATATTGTAATAATAACAGGTAGATGAAAAAGAAGTCTGGAGGATCATTTTGACACTTCATTTGAACTTGAATACACTTTGGTTGAAAAAGGAAAAACAAAGGAACTTGCTGAAGTTGAGAAAATTTCAACAATGGCAAATATAGCATATGTAAGACAACCAATACCAAAATGAGATTGAGATGCTATTTTACGTGCAAGACATTTTATATGAGATGAACCTTTTTTAGTGCTTTTTTGAGACGATCTGATTAAATGAGAAGTTCCATGAGCTCAGCAATTAATTGAAGCTTTCTACAGAAAAAATGCTCCAATAATCGCTTTGGAAAGAGTTCCTGATGATAAAGTATCAAGTTATGGAATTGTGGAATCCAATTTATCAGAAGAATGAATTCATCTTGTTTCAAATTTCAAGGAAAAACCAAAATCGACTGAAACTGAATCTAGGCTTTGAGTTATTTGAAAATATGTTCTAACTCCAGATATTTTCGATTATTTAGAGAAACAACCTTCTGAAAGTTGAGAGATAAGACTTGCAGATGCATTTTCATTAATGATAAAAGATAAAGATATTTATGGGCTCGAAATGAAATGAACAAGATATGACACCTGAGATAAATTCTGATTTTTAAAAGCAACAATCGATTATGCTTTGGATAGGGAAGATCTATGACCTCAATTAAAGGAATTTTTGAAAAGCAGGATTGACTAATCCAAATGAATTATTAATTTATTTCTTGCATGAAACTTTACGAAAATACTTTAAAAATCTTAAAAGATTTGAATATCCCTTTTGATGAAATAAGTCATGAAGAAAGTCACAGTTGCGAACAATCTAGGGAATTTAGATATAACGCATGATTAGAATGACTTTGAAGTAAAAATATAGTATTTCATGCGAAATGAAAGTTTTATCTTGTGACAACTTATTGAGACAAACAAATAAAAGCAAGAAATTTCAAACATGAATGGGGTACGAAAGATATAAGATTTGCAAATGGTGACGAAATTTATTCTTGCCTTTGAGCTAAAATTGGCTCCATCCCACCTATTTGATTCCTAAATTCAGAAATTCCGATATTTGTAGATTCAGAAATCTTTGAAAGCAAGTTTTTCATCTTTAATCCATGAGATCCGAAAAAAAGCATCAGAGTTACCACAAATGATCTAAGATCAATCTATGATAAACTTAAAAACCCAATAAGATATTTCATTCATACTGAAGAAAATTTTCAGATAAATCAGGAGATTTAAATATAATTTAAAATAAAAGCTTGATATCAAGCATTTCATATAAACTATATATGAATTAAGCTTGAATTAAGCTTTTATATTATAATACAATTGTGATTTGTTATGTGTGTTTATATTTATTGATATCAATCATTTTGTACATAACAAAGGCAAAAAAAGTAAATTTTAAGTTTGATTTATAACAAAAAAAATATATATTACGGCAGCTTTATTTTTAATATAAAATTTATGGCAAGAAAAAAAACAGAATTGGTATGTTTGTATTGAGATGATGTTAACGAGTTCATTAAAACATTAACTTCAATATCTCAAATAAACAGAATCCAAATAATTTGCCTTCTAAGGCAAAATAAGACAATGCCAGTTAATGACATTGTTGAAAAATTGAAATTAAGACAAAATCTTGTTTCTCATCATCTTTGAGAATTAAAGAAAGTCGGAATTTTAGAAGCAAAAAGAGCATGAAAACAAATTTTTTATTCAATAAACGAAGAATTCTATAAAAAATTTGTGGATTGAATGGATGAATTTTTTAAATGAGAAATAAAATAATCAGCTAAAAATTACTCAACATTGAATCTGATATTTTCTTCAGAGACAATTTCTCAATTTTTAATAAGCTTTAAAGAAAGCTCATGATTTCAAATTTGTAGAGGAATAAAAATATCCTCTACTTTTTTATTGTTTAAAAACCAAAAATACTTATCAAAATCAATGTTTGTTTGAAAATTTAATTTAATTTTTTGATTATCAATTGACTTAAACGGATCAATTTTATATTTTTCATTATTTAATGGATTTGTGATTTCAAGATATTTTTTTGAATTTTTAATGAAAATATTTGTATTTTTTTGGCTTTCGGAAATTTCCAAATAATTTACAATTCTTCAGAAAAGCTCTCATGCTCAAGTACCTCCGCTTACTCATTTCATATTGCTTCAATCTTTATTTCAAGCCCAGACTCAAATTATGTAATTATCTGTATATCAGATTGACCAATTATCACGGAAATTCCTTGATGTTCAGGTTTTTACAAATATATTTTTGTCATCAAAATCAAGAGCTGAGTTCACAGGATATCAAGGAAGCTTGGATTGTCTATCTTTCAGAATTTCATTTATCATATCAGTAAATTTTTTTTCAATCATTTTTTTGCACTTCAATGGCTTATCTTTTATGAATTTTATTTCACAGAAATTTCAGTCATTCGGAAAAATGCTATATGCTTGAAGTAGTTCAAATAAGCTAACTTCTCAAACTCATAAAGTAAGAGCAAGTCAATAATGTTCAGCATCCTTATTTAAAGATTTTATTCAAAGTTCTTGCAAGAAATTAAGAAGGTTTTTTACTCCAACTTTTTCAAGTGTTTTCACTGCAGGAACATTAATACTTTGAGCTAAAGCTTCAGCAACCGTTACCTCTCATTTAAATTGGGTAGAGTAATTTTTTGGCTGATATGAATATCATTCGCTTGTACTGTAATTTACAGGTAGATCAAGAATTGTATCTTCAGGGATTATTCCAAATTTTATAAATGAAAGCAGGTATGTGAAAGGTTTAATTGTAGATCAAGGCTGTCTTAATGCAAGGGTTGAATTGACTTGTCATTCTTTTTTCGAATAATTTATTCATCAAATCATAACTTTCAATTCTCAGGTCCTTCTTTCGACAATTAATATTCAATAGTCATTCACATTTTTCCAGGAAAGGTCAAAAATCGCATTTTTTCAGATTTCTTCGATTTTTTGAGTTAAATTGTAGTCGATTGTAGTGACGATTCCAAACTCTAGATTATTTTCAATCCCGGGATTATTCTTGATAAAATCAGTAATATAAGGAAGTTTATTGGAATGTTCTTTTAAGAAGACTATTTTTTCATTTTTTATAGATTCAAATTCCTCTGAAGAAATCAATTTATTTTTCTTTAAATAATTTAGAATCAAATCAAATCTTTTTTTAAAATTTGATACATTTTTATAAGGATCGTATTTCCTTATGTTTTTTGGAATGACAATAAGGACAATCTGTTCCGCTTTTGTTAGATTTTCAGGATTCTTTCAAAAATAATATAAACTTGCAGATTTCAATCAATAATTAAGATATCAGAAATACATTTGATTTATATATTTTTCAAGAATCTCATTTTTACTGTAAATATTATTAAGTCTTACAGCATATAAAAATTCCAAAGTTTTTTTGGAAAATCATCTGCTCGAATTCAGCCAAAGATTATTTCTGATATATTGGGATGATATTGTTGATCCTCATTCTATTATTTTTCAATATCTTATATTATTCCAGGTGCTTCGCAATATTCACCTTAAACTAATTCAATTGTTCTCATAGAATCATTTATCTTCTATGTTTACAAGAGCTTTTTTATAAAAATCAGGAATATCTTCTATTTTTATTTCTCGATGCCTTATTTTATTATCTTTAATTAATTCTCAAATTTCAATCTGATTTGAATCATGGATAATTATTGAATTTGGTAGTTTTTTTAGTGGAATATTTAAAAAATAACTAATATATGCAAATATTAAAAGTGCTACAATAAAAATATATAACAATATTTTTTTGATTTTGCTCATAATTTAAAAAAATTATTTTTAAAATTATATCAATTTCCTAAGCAAATAAAAATCAGTTTACGATTTCAATTTGATTTTTGGATAAAAGGCATAAAATCATCGAACAACAAAAATAAAAAATAGCCTTAATGGGCTTTAAAAGGAGGCATGTATGTCTGTAATTCTTTATTCAGCGCTTTCGTTCATCGTTGCTACCATATTCTTTTTAATCGGTTTTTTTTGTTCCATTGAATCTAAATGCTACGATATTATCGGGGGCTTGATCAGTTATTCTGAATCAAATCTTGGCATTTTGATTTTAGTCTGGTTTTTATTGATTTTTTCTTTTCTTATCAGGGATCCGCTTAAAAAGGAAAAGAAAGAAGAAAAAATGAACCAAAAGGAAGAAAAAGAAATTGATTTAAAAAATGAATATTTCAAGGATCAAAGACCGAGGTCAAGACATTAGAAACAGATGTACAGAAAAATAGGGCTTGCCCTATTTTTTTGCAAATATCAAAATATAGATATAATAATGCAAATATATATTAAAAAAAATCATATGAAAGATATTAAGTCATTTTTTTTAAATTTAAACAAAAAATACCTTTATGTTCTAGCTTGAGGTATTTTATTTTTATTGATAATGGTTTGAACTTATTTTTGATATAAAATGTATCAAAAATATTTTTCAGTTCCTGAAGTTTCATGAGCTAATTTTTCTCTTGAATACAGAAAAATTCCATTCGATGTAAAAGAACTTACAATAACTTTTACAACAGACCTGAAAAAGGATTCTATAAATCAAAAAAGTATTGCACTGAGTCCTTTTATAGATTGAAAAATCGGACTTAAAAATAAAAATACTATCTCATATTCCCTGAATCAGAAACTTGAAATCTGACAAGAATATTCTCTCACCATCAGTAAAGAAATCGAATCTGTTTATTGAGTGAAGTTGAAAAATGACTTTACGATTGTGTTTGAGGCTATTTCTGGAGCCAAGGTCACAAAAATCATTCCTGATAAAACTCTTGACAATATTTCCCAAAATCTGATGGTTCTTTTTAATATTCCAATAATTCCTTTAACTAGCCTAGATAACAAAGATAAAATTCCTTGTCCTGTAGAAATTACTCCTAATATAAAATGAAAATGCAGATGGACCTGATGAAATATGGTTGAATTTATTCCTGATTGACATTGGCAATGAGCAACAGAATATAAAGTAAAAATTGAGTCATCAAGCTGACTTTTATATCCGTTAAACGAAAAAAAGGAAATATCATTTAGAACTCCACAACTTCAATTTTTTGCTGATAAGGAATTTTCACCTAAACATGATATTTTTTTAAGATCGAATTTTCCTATAAAAAAAGAAGATATTGAAAAATCCATAATCCTTGCTCAATGACAAAATAGATTAAGTGCAAAATTGGAAAGTGTTGAAAATAGTGAGAATAGGTTTAAATTGAAAATATTAAATTGAAACTATATTTACGGGAAAACATATAATTTGGTCATTCCAGCTTGAACCATGTCCAAATATGGAAATCTTCCGATGGATAATCCTATAAATTTTAATTTGAATACATCTAATTTTTTAGAAACAGTCGAAATTGTTCAGAATATTAAATCTGAAACTTGAGCTATAATTGATACTGAAATATATTCAAATTCAAGCAATATACCGAATAAAAACCTATTTTTTAAATTGAGCTTTGATACTGATATAAACTTAGATAAATGACAGTTCTATTTTTCTGATAAATCTTGAAAAAATCTTGTATCAAACGTAAAATATTGAATCGAAGAGGTTTTTGAAAATGATAGACATATAGAAAAACAAAGTAAGAAAATAATAATTCTGACTTTAAGCGGTGATCTGACAAACGATACCAACTATACTTTGACAGTGCTTAAAAGAGCTAATGCAAATTTAGAGAAAGATGAAGTATACAATTTTCATACTGCCCCAAAATTCGTACTTTCAGATTTCAAATATCTTGATAATACAAGAGCTTGCGTTTATTTCAATAACAATCTGCAAGGATATTGAGAATGACAATATTATAATTTTTATGACACAAAAATAGATGTGAATCAAAAGTTGATTTCCACAAAACCAACTTCTGTTTTCAGATGAATAAGTTTAGATATGCCAAAAAATTACGATAAACCCGACATTCTTCAAAATTGTGAGAAAAAGACTGGACTTAAGGCATATATTGTTAATTTAAGACTTGATCCTAATGTGGATTATGAAGTTAATTTCAACGCTTGAATGGTCGATGAATTTCATAACAAACTTGAAAAGTCAAATACATTTAAAGTTCGTTCTTGAAATATAAAATCTGAAGACAAATATGTATATAGTTCATTTACAAAAACATCAAATGTTATTCCTTCTGATCTGGCTCAAGTTATTGATTTACAAACCATAAATACGTCAACGCTTGATGTTGAGATATGTGAACTTGATCCTGTTTGATATTGAAGGTTTTTAAATAATTATTGGGAAAGATGATATAAGCCCGAATGTGTGAAATCTATAACTAAAACATTGAACGTAAAAAATAAGAATTGGATTTTATCACACAATAAATTTGATATTGAAAAGGATATAGTATGAGGTAAGATTAATTCTCCGATATATATAATCAGATCCACTTTAGATTGAGATTATGAACCAAAAGATTGAAAAAATTTCAGTCAAGTTATTGTCAGATCAAATCTTTCCTTGACCCTAGAAAGTGCGAACAATAAAAACATAATATTCGCATCAAGTCTTGATTGAAAGGATTTACCAAGTAATTTGACATTTGATGGTTATGAAGCATCTTGAAATACATATATTTATAAATGAAAGATAAATGCGAAGTGGATTGCTGGCAAAAAAACATATGAACTTCCATATATAAATAATATTATGGTAGCAAAAAATGATAAATATTATTCGATAATAAATATAGATAATGATCAAACGTCGAATTATGATTTCAAATATGTTGCATGAGTAAGCTCATCAACAAAAGATTTCTTATATCTTTATACAGAAAGACCTCTTTACAAGCCGGGAGAGACAGTTTTTCTAAAATGACTTTTAAGAACTTTTGAATTTAACGGATATAAAAAATCAGCAACTAAAACAGCTAAGCTAAGAATTGTTAATAATGAAAACATTCTTTTGAAGGAAATAGATGTCAAAATAGATAATAATTCTAATTTTTCTTTGAGTTTTGAACTTCCTAAAGATATATGACTTTGAAGGTATAATTTTGAATTCTATCCAGAGTGAAGTCAGGAAGATGTTTACAATGATTGACAATTTTGGGTTGAAGAATATAAAAATCCTACTATAAAAACAATCATAGAGTCAAATAAGAAAGATTACGTTCTTTGAGATAAGATTGATTTGGATTTAAGTGCTCAGTATTATTTCTGATGAAATGTTGTAAATGCCGATTATGATAATATGGTAATAGTTCAAAATTATTTTTTTGATGCCAAAGATCATAGTGATTATCAATTCTGAATTTGAAATAATTTTTTCGATTGTTTATATTGGTGATCTTGTGAATATTCTGATGAAGTTGTTTTTAATTGAAAATGAGTTCTAGACTCAAACTGAAAAGCAAAATGGAGCTTTGATTTTCCTAAAAACGAACTTGATGAAAATGATAATTCTCTATGAGAAAAAATTTACGGATTTAATTTATCTGTAATTGATCCTGATACAAAAAAACCGGTCAATAAATCTTATGAAGTAGTATTACATAATACTGATGCGTATGTCTGAATTAGAGCCCCTTATTATAGCAGTAAAGATGATTGAATTAAAATATCCTGAATTGTTCTAAATTACAATGCGCAGGCATTATCAAAAAAAGATGTTAAGGTTGATGTAATAAAAAGAGAATGGAAACAAGTTAAGAAACAATGAGTTGACGGAATTTTTTATAATGATTATTCAATTGAAGAAAAAAATGAATCAAGCCATAATTACTCATCAAATTCAAATTGAGAATTTGATGATACAATAAAGATAGATTCTACATGAGAATATGAAATAAGAGCTTCATACACTTGAAAAAACTGAAAATCTTTCGTTTCATCGACTTTTGTCTATGTAGCAGGTCCAGAAAGTTATTTTTGGTGAGATTGAAATAATAGTGTGACTGATCTTATCGCGGATAAATCTTTGCTTAAAGTTTGAGATACTGCAAATTTCACCTTGAAATCTCCGGTTTCAAGTTGAAAAATATTAATTTCTATTGAAAAAGATAATTGAATATTGGATTATTATACTCAAGATATTAAATCAAATGCTCAAAGGATTTCAATTCCAGTAAAAGATTCGTATTATCCGAATTTCTATGTGAAAGTTTTTTTGATCTGAAAAGACGGAAAAAACCCTTTGCCTATATATAAAAGAGCACTGAATGTAATTAAAGTTGTAACTGACTACAAAAAAATAAAGATTTCTGTGATTCCTGAAAAAAATCATTATAAACCTTGAGACAAGATAAAACTGACAATAAAAACTTCAGATTCAAACTGAAAGCCAATTCCTTTTGCAAATTGAAGTATTTCAATCGTTGATGAGAGTCTGCTTGCTTTAATGGGAAATCCTAAGAAAAATCCTTATGCATTTTTTTACGATATGAAAAGATATTTATGAGTTGAAACATATTTATCTTTATTTAATTTAGTTGAAAAATTGGAAGTAAAGGATGTTTCAGATTGAGAAAAATGATGAGCATGAGAATGAGAGAAGTGATGAGAAACCAAGAAAAAAAGATGAATATTCAAAGATACAGCTTTCTGGCAAGCTGATTTTGAAACAAATAAAGATGGGGTTTTCAATTTAACCACTGATGCGTTGCCTGATAATCTTACTACATGGGTGATAGAAAGCGTCGCATCTACTCCTTTGGATAATAAAATCTGAGTTTGAGAGACAAGTGTAACAACAAGTCTTAAAGTTATGATTAATGAAAATATTCCAAGATTTTTGGTTTCAAATGATAAACTTATCTTATCTCCTGTTGTTTTCAATAAAACATGAAAAAAACAAGATTTTGAGGTTAGTCTTAGCGGAAACAATATAGATGTTTCAAAATCAAAACAAACTGTTTCTATTGAAAATTGAGCTTCAAAAAAAGTTGATTTTGAAGTAAATGTAGCAGATATAAGCATAACCAAAGACCCTAATAATTTCTTTTCAAAGCTAAATTTCAAGGCAGTCGCAAAAGATAGCAAAGATCAAGACGAATTAGAAAAGACCCTTCAGATAAAAGAAAATTCTACACCTGAATTTGTTTCGACAGTATGAAAAACCGACGGTACAAGTTTTACTGAAAAAATCGATCTATCTAATATTATCTTATCAAGTGCAAGACTTGCTATCAGATATAGCTCGACACTTCTTTCAAACATAACTTCCTGAATAGATTTTCTAGCTAATTTTCCTTATTGATGCTCTGAACAGAAAACATCGGCCATTCTTCCTAATATCTATATCAAAAAACTTTATGAAAGCCTTAAAATCCCTTTTGATTTAAAGACAAAATTTATCGAGCAGTATATTGATGAAGATGATGGTTACAAGAAAATCAGTGTCGATGAAGTCATTAAAAATTATTTGGCGGAGCTTCCAAAATATCAAAAATTCAACTGATGATTCGGTTATTGGGAGAATGATATATATGCAAACTTTCATTTAACTTCAAGGCTAATTGATGCGGTTTCTGAAATAAAATGACTTTGATATTGATTTGATGAAAAAACTTTGAGTGATGCTGTAAAATATCTTAAAAACAGATTTTATAATTGAAATGTAGAATGATGTGTTTATTCTTGAGATTGGAATAATTTCTGTAAATACACTGTAACTGAAAAACTTGAAGCGATAGACGCTATATTAGCGTATAATTCAGATGATTACGAAGCTTTTAAAATGTGGAAACTTTTGGATATTAAAGCTTGAGAGCTTAGTTCAGAGATACAAAAGTTAAAGGTAGTGGCAAAGCTTTCTAAGATTAAAACCCTCACGCAGTCTGATAGGAATAATCTGGAAAAAACCTGAATAGATGTTTGAAATAAGATAATTCAAGAATTTGTGGTATATAATCCAAAATGAGCCTTTCTAGGTAAAGATAATATTTATTCAAGAATCAAAAATACATCTGATTTCATTGGAAGTGTAAGTATTTTTTGACTTGATAAATTCAAGGATAGCGAGCAAATATTGGATAATATGAACAGGTGGATAATTTCTCAGAAAAAACCTGATTGAAGCTTTGGATCGACTGAAGAAACAATTTCTGTTGTAAAAAACATAGCACTATATGTAACTAATTCAAAAGAGCTTGATAATCTAAATATGAACGTTAAATTGTTTTTGAATTCAGAAGTTATTGAGGAAAAAAATATCGATGATAAAAATAAGCTTTGAGTTTTTGAGAATATCATCACTTGAGATAAGTTGAATAGTAAAGATAATTCATTTACTTTAAATAAAGTCTGAAATGGAAATGTGTATTATGATTTGACTTTGAGTTATAGATTGCCGACAGATAAGATCCTTAGTCGCGATGAGTGATTTTATCTTGAGCAAAAATATTATGATTATAATGATTACAAAAAAATCGAATCTTTGAAAAACAAAGAATATCAAGAATATCTAAATTGAAAAATCGATTATGAAAATCTTAAATATCCGAAAAATGTAGTTGAATATATATCTCCTTTATCTTGAGCAAAAATATGACAATTAATTGTTTCATATAATAAAATCGTTACAAGTGAACCAAGAGACCAAGTCGCTTTTGAATGATTCATTCCATCTTGATCTGAACTTGTTAATACAAATCTTGCAACAGAAAACAAAAGCGTAAGATTTGAAAATATGTTTAATCATGAAGAATTTAGGAATGATAGATATTTCTGATTCGTAAACAGTCTTGATTCTTGAGTTTTTGAATTCAATTATCCGATTCGTGCTACACATGCTTGAAAATTTAATATAAAACCATCAAAGATTTTT
>AMFJ01035148.1_pt1 | contig 12936 bp, 6 predicted proteins | sample 427208 | NCBI WGS metagenome assembly AMFJ01 (sample SAMN02954298, study PRJNA114691) | groundwater metagenome | biome: aquatic; feature: subsurface aquifer; material: sediment; isolation source: subsurface aquifer sediment | place: USA: Rifle, CO | collected 2008-08
GGAAGACTTATAACTAAAATAATAAATAGATTCTTTAAGATATTATTTATTTTCATGAACTGTGGAAATTACTATTTTAAGAAATAATTTCAATGAAAATGTAAAATCTAACAAAGAATGATAAATATTGCTTATTTTGAGAGAATTTTTTTTTAGTATAAGAAAAAGTTTATAATTACGCTGAAATTGAATATTGTTTATGATCAATGTTAAAACCAACCAAACGATATAAAAGTCTTTCAAATAAGTCAGCAGAATTTTCCCAGCTGAAATTATCTGATTGTTTTAATACCCATTTAGCTTTTTCAATCCAGGAATCTTTCTGACTGTAGGCATTTATCGCCCTATTTAAAGCATTTAAAAGATCCCCTTGATTCAAAGGAACTCCTGGAGTTGAATTAATACAAAAACCATTCCCTTTGTCAGTGAATTTATCAAAATCAAAAATTGTATTGACTAAACCACCTACAGGATTGGCAATCGTAACAGTCCCAAATCGCATTGCTATTAATTGCGCTATTCCACAAGGTTCAAATAATGATGGCATAGCAAATAGATCTAATCCTGCATAAAGATGTAAAACATCCTCTTCAGGAATATAACCACCCGTCCAATAAATTTGTCCGGGAAACTCTTTCATAAGTTTTTTTAGTTCTTCTTTGCATTGTGCTCCAGGATCTGCTGCGCCTGTAAAAATAAATTGCGCCTTTTTATCTCTTAATAATTGCCTTACAACAGGAATTAAAATATCAATCCCCTTTTGTTCAGATAATCTTCCGGCAAAACCTATAAGCGGTTTTCTAACTCTAGGGTCATATTCTAATCCATATTTTTTCATTAAACTGATTTTATTTTTATGTTTTCCTTCAAGAAAAGTATTAACCCCTAAAATAGCGTCTATTTCATTAACTTCTAAACTCATCTTAGCAAAATTTCTACTTAAAGCCGGATCAATTTCGCGTCTAGAAATACCATTAATAATACCTTCAACATCTAATTCTTGAAATAGTCCATTAAAACCACTACCAAATTCTTCTGTTTTAATTTCGTTTGCAAATTGAGGACTTACAGTTAATCTGCCATTATCACGATCGGAATAAACAATTCCCATTTTCATAAGAGAACCGCTGCCCCAAGCTTCACCATCCATCATATCTGGACGTTTGTAATATTTTTCTTTGTTTAAGCCAGTATATTTCCAAAGTTCAGGGTCAAATAATCCCTTATACGCCAAATTGTGTATCGTTTCTAAAACTTTTGTTTTGGCAAAATACTTATTATTTTGCTCCGTTTGAATCTGATCAATTAATGGTGCAATAAGACCTGTTTGCCAGTCTGCATTATTAATTATATCAGGATTTTTGCCGGAAAATTCGCTTAAAACTTCCATTGCCTTGATACTAGCTCTCGAAAAATACATTGCCCTTAATGCATTTTCAGGATGTATTCTGTTTTTTGTTCTACCATATTCATCCAGGGAAATTTTCCCTTCGTTATAATTTTTTTCAATTTGTTGCTGATATTCATAATCCAAATCTTTTCTATAAATATCTGATCTTATTTTTGCCAATTGTTTATCATCGATTTTTCCTAAAAAATCCTTTTCGACTTTGAATAAATCATCACATTTAAGAAGATAAATTGGGGTACCATCAATTATTATTTCATACAAATCAAATTTATGTTCATCAATGTAGAATGAAGGAATCTTATCTAGTTTTTTACATTGCAAATGTGGCATTTCTTTAAGAATTTCATCAATTTGTGACCAAAAAGGAATTACAACGTGTGCATTATGTCCCATCTTATTTGTCATTACTCTGGGTAAAGGACCTGCAACATCTCCCAGACCGCCTATTTTTATTAATGGTTTACATTCGTAGGTAGTAAAATATATATTCAATCTTCTGCCAAATCCGGAAATAGTAGCGTTTTCATCAGAAATCATTCTAACTGCCACAGCTACTTCTTCTCTTACATAAGATGATGGCTCGTTAGTTTCGGATAAATAATTAATAATTTCATTTAAGTATGGCAAAGCTTCCTGGCGATATTTTACAAGTCGTTTAAAAGCTAAATATCGTAAACGTTCACGTCTGTGATTTTCATCTTTGTTTAAATCTGTGAAAGGTAAAGGATTAATTTCATTTTTAATATAATAAAGAATGTCTAAAATTGATCCATCTAATGAAAATGGAACCGAATTGGCAAAAGAAAAAGAAATTTTTCCTTGTTTGTTTTTTAATTCCTGATCAAATTTTAAGTATCCATATTCATCATAATTCAAATTTGTTATTATCACCTCATTATCGATACATTTAAATTTCTTTAATACATATAAGTGAAACATTGGATCATTAGATTTATAAGAGATAGGGGAAAGACAAAAACCATAAATATTAATTAATAAGAAGAGAATAAATAATGTCAAAATATTTATAGTTGTTCTTTGTTTATTATTGGATATTAAATTGTTCATAGAATTCATAGTGTTTTTAGATATTATCAAACAAATCAAGCGGCAGTTTTAAGTTTGGAATCGTTTTGAAACAAGGGATTAAAAGCATGAATTACATATTGCGAGAATACCCTTCGAAAGATGTCCAGTGCTATTTTAGGATCAATACTTGCCTGGCTAAGATCTTTAGATAGTATTGAAAAAATTTCGTTATCAAGTATTCCTAATGCTTTAAATGTTTTAGGAGCTAAAGTAAAAAGTTTTTCAATATGGTTTCCCGAATCTACAATAAGAATTCTAAATAATGTTTTTAAATAACCTTTGATATTGTTTTTATCAGTTTCTGACAGGCTTTTATCAAAATATGGGGCAAAGAAATTCCTGTGATTATTTGTTGGAAGGGAATCTTTATTCGAATCAAAATTATCAAGAAATAGAAATAAATTATCGATTGTTTCTGAATAATCTATGTTAGATTGAAATGTAATTTCCTTAGGAAATCTTCCGGATGTAAGAGTAGATATTAAAACTGCCAAAGCTTTTTTTGAATTCATGTTGACTAAAACATAACCTTCTAATTCAGGTTTAAGCATGAATGCAATGTTTTCAAGAATAAATATTCCACCTGATTCAACTACTGCGAGTAAATTACCAAATATTTGAGAACGTTCATTGCCTCTGAATATTACGTCACCTCTGTAAGTTAATGTTTTTTTATCGTAGAATAAGTGAAAGTTAAATGGAATGTTATTTTGATCAAGATATGTAATTAATTTTGTTATTTGAGAAGAAACATCGTTTTCATTTTTTCCTTCGAAAATTGCAGTTCTCATAGGTGTGTTTTTATTAAAAAAACCTATTTTGGTACCTTTGTCAGATTCCAGTAATTCATCTGCATCAGAAAATTGAATATCAAAAACTGGAAGTTTTCGTTTAAATGCTTGATAATGTCGTCTTTCTGGTATTGAAGCTCCTGCGCCCATTCCATTAAATGTTAAATAATAACCGTCTGATACTTCGAGAATACTAAATATGTCTGAAATAATTTCAGGATAGATACTTTGAGGTACAGGGTTTATTTCGCTTAATACAAAATGTTGGCCTGCTTCTTCAAAATAAGGAAATGGATTTGGGAAAAAAACCATTACTCTGCCGCTTTTTGTCATGCAAAAAACACCAAGTTCAGTTTCATCAATATTTCCTAAATCCAAAAATGAATTTAAAGGCGATATAAATTCATTAAAACCACCTTTTTTCCAAAAAAAGAAATTAAAAATTGCATCTAGATCTTTTACAGAAAGGTTCCATTCATTTAAATAACCAGCCAATAGGGATTTCAAATCGGCTATTTCATATCCTTGTTCTGCCCCCAAACTTCTTATTCCTCTAGCGGGATTGGATTGAATTTCTACTAATCCTTCTTTAATATATTCAATGGATTTTATTGCAGAATCTTTTATGAAGTTATTTTTCTGCATTAGTTGAAATAGGGTTCTTAGCATAAAAGCAAGATATTTATTCTGAATAATTGGATTAGACTTAATGAATTCAATCTGTTCTTGAATTGATTTAGGCAGATAATATGATAAATCCGCATTAAAATATGCATCCCAGATTATATCTGAATTTAATTCTTGAATTCCAAAATAATCTGAAATTTTTAATTGAATAAAGCTTAATCGAAAAGTATCTCTTTTGGGGCCGTTTTTAGCATATTGATTCTTTAAATCAAAAAAGAAATAATGTAATCCATCTATCTCTACTTCTTTGCCAGCTATTTTCATTGTCTTTCTTTCTGATATTTTGGAATCAACCCATTCGAAAAAGCTACTATAAAAATTTTCTATTAATGTAATTTTAAATAAATCTTCTAATCTTTTTTTTGATAAATTTAATGATTTTATAAGTTCATTAATTCCTGATATTTTAATATCTTTGTTTCCTCGTTGGTATTGTAAAAGAATCTTATCTAGAGAAATAATGAAATTAATATTATTGCTTGCGTCTGTCCCAAAACTTTTACGAATGTATTCAAGGTAATCATTAGGAGCTAGGTGTTGTGTATTTACCCCAAAATTTGAACTTTGGGGTAAACATTCATCATTTTTAACTTCAGTAGAATATATATAAGCAATTTGAAAAGCTAATAAGCCAATTATTAAAATATATTTTATATTCTTTAAATTTAACATAATAATACATAAACAATTTTCATTAAATAAGAGTTATGCTGCTTCCTGCATATCTTCATTAGGTTTCGTTACATTATTATCCGCTTCACTCTTTGTTTTTTCAACAACTACAATATAGTCCTCAACAGAATTTGCAGTTACTGCTACTCCAGGTTGCATTGCCGGTAAATTTGTATTAGCAGGATTAATTGTTATCCTTACATTGCGTAACTTTAAAGTATTATTTTCCATATATTGAACTATAGCAGGATGATTTCTAAGATTCTCAATATTCGTATAAGGAGTATTATTTATTATTTCAACATCTCCCTGTAGTGAAAGTTTAAAGCCATCTTTTCTAACCATAGGTCCATTTTCTTTTGGATCATTAGGGTTTATTAAAGAAACTCTTCGTCCTTTTAAAGTGAGTTTATCAAGAATAGTGTTTTCCACGTTATTACCCGTTAAAGAAATTAAATCTGCTAAATCCCAATATCTTAAATTGTCATCAGCAACTGCACCGTTCTTCCCATCATGAATTCCTTTTCCAAGTGCATTTTCACCTGTATCAATTGAAACTCCAATTAAATGCCCAGGATTTCTATCTTTAAGCACATAATTTGTTCCATCAACTTCAAAATGAAATAATGCATTCCAAGGATCTTCAATTTTCTTTTGCGGAGTAAATTCATCAGTTCTATTTATTCCATCCAATACAGGAAAATATAGCAGATTATCGACATCAACATTATGTTTTTTGAGAATTTCAATAACCTGTGCATTCCCATCAGCATTTTCCATTAATAAATAATTCACAATATTTAAAACCACAGTGCCCATAGCACCTTCTAATTTGTTAAGATTGCTAACTTTTTTATGTTGTACAACAATTAAGGCAGGAGAAAGTACTGCTTTTGCAAACTTCTGAATATCCCCATCGAACACTATGTTTTTTATATCAGAAAGAACAGGTATAAGCTGATTGTCATTTCGTAGATATGAATTTGTATTAAATAATGCAGGTTTTTCAGTATTAATTGTTTTATCTTTATTAAGTCCTAAATTTTCAAAAGCGTTTAGTTGTCCACTTTCTTTAGCTTGAGCTGTTTCCATCATATCAAAAAGCTCAACTACGTTTCCTTTTGTTGATTCTGCTTTTACCTTAACAACTTTTCCTCCTTTAACATCAGCTTTTGATGCCATCGCAACTACGTTTGCCAATAAAGAACCAGATTGTACAAATGATGCAATTAATTCTTTTGAAATTGAGTTATTAGGCCCATCTCCATTAAAAAAAGTAGATACTCTTGTTTCTTTTAAAAAACCTGATTTGTCTTTTTCATAATCATTAATTGCAGACATAATTTCCACAAACATTCCAAGCGCATGACCACCAGGTGCCATTAATTTTTCAGTAAAATCAAAAACAGCTTTTTCAGCATCTAATAAAGGAAAAACAGGTTCATCCCATAATTCAATATCAACCTTTTTATTTTCATTAATTATCTGCTGAAGAGTCTTACCATCAATTTCGCTTTTTAATTCCAATGCTTTTTCAACGGAGTCTATTGTGGCGTTACTAATTAATTGCTTAATTATAACTTTTTTTGCTAATTCAGAGTCTTTAATCATATGTCTTATAGCTAATTCTATTACACTAATTAACTTTCCATCGTCTGTTGTTAAAAATATATCAGTACCTTTAGCTCCCATCTGATCTCTAATAAGATTTTTAATTCTAGCTACAATCCAGTTTAAAAATTTCCCTCTTGCCATGTTAGTTCCTGCACCGCCATTTAAAACGTTATTATAAATAACAACATTTTTAAGAATATCTTCAAGCAATTTAGGGTTAGATTTAAAATTTTCAACAATTTCTTTTACGGTTTTCATCCCTTTACCATTTATATCCGGTAAAATGACATTTGACGGTTTACCATCTTTATCTTCGAGTAATAACGACTTTGTTGTGGAACGACCTAATTTTCGATCTAAAAAATTCATTGCATGAGTTCTATAATATAATAAAAACAGTCCTCTGTTTTTATAGATTTGATCCCAGTGACCTCTTTTTTCGCGTCCAATTGCTTTAAGCTTTGAGTATTCTTTAGAAATCCATGAATCTAATTTAACTAATGCATTTTCTAAAGCCACCATATATCGAATTTCATAAGTGTTTGAAGCAGGACTTAAATTATAAATTGAATTCTCACATGAATTATCTTTAATCTGAATTGCATTAAGTGACGAAAAAAATAGAAAAATAAAACAGATGGTTAAAATTATTTTGATAACCTTATCAAATTTCCAGATATTTCTATTATTCTTGAATAACATCTAGAACCCCTTTCATTTCAAATACTTATAATTATTAATATAATTTGTTTTTTAATTAATTTTATGCTCTATTACTTAATACCACATGGATAATAACATGTAAATAGCTCTAGTATTTTTTTTATTTTACGCAGCCCAGGCAGTAACTGAATTTGCTGCTGCTAATTGATTCAATAATTCTTTTATATCAGTTATTAAAGATGACATATTTAAGACTTTTAATGATTCCAAAAAGCTATTAATATTCTCATCAGCATCACTCATAGTTTTTAAATTATTGTCTCTTAGTATTCTATTAATGTTCTTTAATATAATTTCTTTATTTTCTTTCTTTATCTTGCCTTCACTATCGATGAATTGAGATATTTGTAACGCAATTTCTTTAGAAGCTTTATCTACATTTCTAGCAGGGATAACTTGAGTTATTAAATTTGATTCAACTTTTCTGGCAAAAGCGGCATCATATCCTTCAAGATACATAGCTTTATTAATTTTTCCATCAGATACCCTTGTAGCGACTAAATCCAGTATTTCTCTCATTTTTTTAATCTCATCTTTTTTATCTCTATTAGCAATCAATAAAACTTTTGTATGTTTTTCGTTCCTGGCTTTTAGTATTTCATTTACAGCAATGGTTACGCTTTCAATTGATGCTAAATCAATACGGACAATACTAGATATCTCTCCTTTTCCATTTCGCTTTAATTCTATCCCATTCTGTGAATTATACATTCCGGTAAAAGATTTAACGCTATTTTCTTTTGAATCATTATCACTGATTTCTCCAGAAAATGTTCCTACATAAACTATTGTTTTATCTAAGTCATCTCCTCTAGTATTAATATACATTCCATCTGAATCGGATTCAATAAAACCTGTCTCTTTTCCGCTTTGGTCTTTGGAAATCTTCAAGAAATCAAGATTTATAGCTTTAGCAATAACTGATGCATTATTATTAGATGGTAGATTTGTAAAAGATGATCCAAGGAGACTCATAACATTATCAAGAACCGCAAGATTAGATTTTGGAATTCCGACAGTTTCAAGCATAGCTGCATCTGCAATACCATATACATTTGATAAAACGCTTTGGTTTAAGGAGCCATCTTCATTTGAAATTTTTTCAAGAATATTAAATTTCTGTGTTAAGTCTAAGCCGTTGGGATTATCGAGTATTGAAAGCAAAACTTGAAATGAATGGAAAGCGTATTCTCTGTTTGCTTCAAAATAATTTATTTTATTGATATCTGAAGCTTTTTTCTCAAGTTCAATTTCACGATTTTCAGAGCTTAAAAGACCTTTCATATACATTTCAAAAATATTATCAGGCAATTCAAGTAAAGAACTTGATAATATTAAGTTATTTGTGCCAGGATCTCTAATCGCTGCGGATTTTAAGCCTTTAACTAATGCTAAATCAAACGTACTGCATCCAGCATTTTTACCTGTAGTTTCTAAATCTATGACAGGTGTTTTATCTGCGATAAAAAACATTTGTTTCCCTGAGCATTTATATTTTTCTTCACTTAACAATTTAGCCAAAATGTCTTTTTTTGCAGAATGAATATTTCCTGTAAGTTTTTCAATATCAAATGATATTCCCATTCCCACACTAAATTCATCATATATTCTTTTATTTACTCTTCCTAAAGCTGATAGCGTTTTTTCTTTACTCAATATTCCTTTTGCTTTTTGATTTGCTAATAAAGTATTTTTAGCTACCTGAGTTCCATCCATATCTGTTGACACTTGTAATAGCCCTTTTGTCTGTACTTGTGGCGTATTAAAATAATTCGAAGAAAGTAATTGAGAGTTTGATCTTATAGATTTCAATATTTGTTCTGCACGTGTAGAAATCCCTGCCTTTTTAAGTTCAATTGTTGCTTCAGTCTCTTCTCCGAGTACATTTTTAATATGATAATTTATAGCTTCGTTATTAGATATTCTTGGAATAACTATCATTGTGTTTACATTTTTAGATGCAAAGGATTTTATTAGTGCATCTGTATGAAAACCGCCTGCTACAAGAATTACTGTCTTTAAGCCTCTTTTATTCATGATGGACAATGTATTGTTGACCATTAATTCATCACGCTTTAATGCTAATTTATAAAAATCTTCGTTTCTATATAATTCCTTATCAACTGAACTCAAACTATTTTCAATATTCAAATTTAAATTCAATTCACCAGAAACTTTTAATATGAATGAAATAACTTTATCAGCAGTTGGTTTATTTTGATTATAATATTCTAAATCAGTCCTATTCGTGCTTAAGGAAATTATTTTTGCTAAAATATCAACATTCTTGTTGTATAAATCAAAATCTTTTTGAATTTGATTTACAAACATTTTTGATTTAATATTTTCTTCCAAAACGGATACTTCTGATAATAATTGTTTATTATCTATGCTTTCATACATCTTAAGTAGATTATTATAATTTAAAACATTCAGATATTTTGAAGAATCCACTTTAATCTTATTAGATTCGAAATTTAAACTATCATAAAAGTTAAGTGCGCTTAATTTTCCTGCTTTGAATGCTAGTAATTTTTTAGAAATTTCATTAAAAATAATTTGGTCAGCATTTTTTTCAATTTCATTAATTAAATTATCTCGTTCACTGTCAATTTTTGTGAAATCTATTTTTTCTTCAAATGATATATTATCTAATGCTTTTGTTATATTAACATAGTTAGTTATTTCTAGATTTAACTCTTTTGCTTTATTATTTAGAGATGATATGTATAACGTTAAAGAAATTTTATTGTTTTTATAGTCTTCTAAAGTTTGTAAAAACTGTAATGTAGCATGATCAAAGATTTTGATTTTAATACCACTCATAAGTTCATTAATTTTTTGAATTTTCGAAAGCGATTGGTCTTTGAAATAAAGGGCTTCAATTTCTTTTTTCCAGTTTTCAATATATGTTTCTTTGTCTTCACATCCAATATATGGCATGGCTGCATTGTCTAACAGTTTGTAACGATACCCCCCATGCATTAAGCCATATTTTGTGTACCAGTCTGCTAAATATTTTTTGTCTTGAGGAGAAAACTGACTATATGTTTGTATTTCATTTTCAGACCACTCTGATTCGGTAAAAACCGCATCAATTTTACTTTGGTCATTTATTGATTTAATAATTTGTTGAATATTTTCTTGAGCCTCAGCATTTCCATGTGCATCTTGTATATGAATAACTGTTAAATCTGAATTCCCTTGCGTAAATGTATCTATTTTTCCAAACACTTGAGGTATTTTTATGTCTAAAGATTTATTATCAAGTCCAAAAACACTTAAAGGTAACACAAACATTATTACCGATAAAATTGAAATCAAATAACATTTTTTCATATATGTTCTCCCTTAAATAAACTTTATAAAATAAGTCTTAGTTTTATATTGATATGACATACCACCAGAGTAACATTTTGTCAAATCACTGCAATACGATATGGTTACAGTTAAATAGCAATTCCTTTTTTTTTAATAAAAACATACGTTTAAATATAATAAGTTTTGTAAAAATAATGTTTTGTTTATTAGGAAGATACTTGAGTATCACCTGCTTGTTGTAAAGATTCTATCCTATGGTACAAAGGGGAAATATTGTTTATTGGTTTATTTGGAATTGCATCAAATACTGTTTTAATACTATTTAAATCTTTATATATGCTTTGTATAGCAGATTCTTTAGAAATTTTTCCATCGTTCAAGTCAAATGACAAATTTCTGATTTTAAGCATAATGTCTTTAATTCTGATAAGATTTTCATTCAATACTTTATCTTCAGAATGAATTCTAAGTTCGAATCCTAATCGCCCCAGTAATGAAAGCTGTTCAGATACTGGTAAAATAGCTATTTCAGGTATTTCACTTGGAATAGGAGTAATATTCCATTTAGAATTTTTTCCATCCCCATTTTGCCAAATGGTTATATCTTTTGTATGCCTTAACATCATTGCTGAATATTGAACAATAGCAACATTTAATGTATCTTTGTTAACTTGGAATTTCTTTTTAATTTGAGGAGCATTATTAAATTTATTGTATGCAAAATCAATATTTTCTCCGGTAGTTTTGGATTCTTTTTCAATTAATATTGAATCTGACGAAATCCCATGTTGCATTAAGTATTTTGCCATAACCTCACCTTCAGAAATGCCTTCTTTAGTAATGGTGCCGCCAGTAGTAATAATTAAGGGACTTTTATTATTCATTTTGCTTTGATTATAAAGATCAATAGCTTTTAATGCAGCATATGTATAATGAGGTGAACCCAAGATAACAATTATATCCAGATCATTAAGAATTTTTATATCAGGTTCTTTAATTGCGGTAATTAAAGATTTCATTCCATATTCAAATAAAGAAAATAAATGTGAAGGTATTTTTTCTTCCAAGTAGAAATGTGCTGGAGCCAAAGTATTTATAGATGTATTATTACAAAAACTGGCAAAAACAAGTTGTGATAAAACTATAAAACATGAAAATGATATAATTATTTTTAACTTAAATTGCATTGAGATTTTTTATTTAAAATACCACCTGGTTTATGTGTTGTCAAATTTAGGTAAATTTAGTAATTGGGTAAAACCTGATTACCTCCTGATTACCTACAGTTTCTGACACACCCAAGTTCCTGTTATTTGACAGGTCTTCATTTTTGGTGTATTTAATTACTATGCAAAATAAATATTTCTTATATGAAAAACATTAATTTTTTAATTTATTTATTTTCATTATTTATTTTTTATTCGAATCTTTTCGGTTCAGATTCAAAATTAATAGTCCAAACCTTAGCTCCCATAACTAGTGTTGGAAATAATCTCAATCATATTACAAATCCAAATGATATATATACTTTACCTGGAATATCTTCTGTGGGTGGAAAAATGCTATGTCCTGAAACATTTAATCCAATTGAAATTTATGACGGGAAAGGTCAATCACTATCTGAGGTTGAAAAAGATTGGGATATAATACTTTCGGATTTTTTTATTAAGCCACATTTAAAAAGAACTGCTGAACTTTGTGTTTCAGTAGCTACGGAACTTGGTTTGAGTCAAACTGCTGTGGATTTAATCAGAAGGTCCACAAAATTTCATGATATAGGCGGAATTAATTATGACATAAAGAAATCAGGTATTTTATCTGTAAATGCACAAACAATGATTCGTGGTTACGGATTCCCAATAAAAAAATCAAAAATAGAAATGAACATATTTTTGCAGGATTATTTAAAGTCTAATCCTGATGTACCAAAAGAACTAATAATCCCCGGAGAAGATAATTTTTACGTCTCAATGGCAAATATTATTGCATATTTATATTTTAAAGAGACAGGCAAACAACTTTCAAAGGAAGAGGTATATATGTTATATGCCGAATTCAGCCATGAACTAAACAGCATAGATATTCTTAAAAATATGAATATTTCATTAAGTGAGGCGGAAATTTTTATTATTGCCTATCATTTCAAAGCCTACACAGGTGATATTTCGGTAATGAAAAATATTGCAGAAAATGCAGGAATTACACTGAATGAATTTGTACTTCTTAACCAGATTATTTATGTATGCGATGTAGTCGAAAATGGTAACAACAAACAAAGAAGACGTGATTTTAGACACAAGGATTATCCTGAACCTTTAAATGAAACATATCAATTTCTTTCCAGAGATAAAGATTCTCTTCCATTTAAAACTCTTTTGAAATTAATAATTGAAGATCGAAGAGACGCAAGAAATATTTTATGTAATGGACGTGAGTCAAATGAAATCCCTGAAGATGAAATACAGTTTGCTAAAGATACACTTTTGAATACAGTTAATATATCTCAATTTAAATTTTACCAAACAGCATCATAAATTATTATTACAAGACCTTGGCAAAACCAAACAATTATTCACCTTATATCAATTATTTTATTGCATGCAAAAAAAAGGCACAACGAGATTATTT
>AMFJ01007573.1_pt1 | contig 12928 bp, 11 predicted proteins | sample 427208 | NCBI WGS metagenome assembly AMFJ01 (sample SAMN02954298, study PRJNA114691) | groundwater metagenome | biome: aquatic; feature: subsurface aquifer; material: sediment; isolation source: subsurface aquifer sediment | place: USA: Rifle, CO | collected 2008-08
AGATTCTTCGTTTCACTCAGAATGACAGCGCGACATTGAGATCCTTCACTTTGTTCAGAATGAAAATTCCTTGATTAGTGCTGGTGGGTAAGTAATTAAATTGTAGTATATAAGCTATGTTTAATTCAGATACCCACCCTACTTTATCGCTTGGCACTTGGAGTCAGGATACATGGCTCACAATGACAATGCATAGACTGGAAAAATCCCGCATCTAGTGCGAAATGACAAGGTTTTAGATTTTATTACCCTGAAAATGACTCAATTGCTTCTGTTAGATCTCTATATTCTTCAATAGATACAGTTTCACCTCTTCTACCTGGCTCTATATTAGATTTTAAGAGTGCGGCAGTTACTGTATTAGAATCAAATCCTGCATTAGTCAAAGCGTTTTTAATGTTTTTTCTTCTTTGTCCAAAAGCCCCCTGAATGACTCTTCTGAATAATTTAGGATTGCTAACTTGAATAATTGGCTCTTGTCTGACTTTTAGCTTTATTAAAGCTGAATCCACTTTTGGAGCAGGATAAAAACTGCTGGCCGGAACCTTGCAGATTAGCTCTGTATCAGCCCAATAATTAGCTAAGATCGACAATAACCCATATTCTTTAGATGAACTTTTTTCAGTAGCAACAATTCTTTTAGCTACCTCATATTGCACCATTAGAATAATTTCAGAGATATACTCCCTGTTTTTATAATTATTCTGGTCTATCTCCCCAAGCAGGTGTACCAAAATCGGGCTGGTAATGTAATATGGTATGTTAGCAATTATCTTGACCGGCTTATCGACTAACTCTGAAATATCAACTTTTAATATATCCCTGTCTATAATTTCTATATTTGAATATGGTAAGGAGGTTAATTCTTTAATAGCATCAGGATCTATTTCAATTGCAATAACTTTATTAACTGTTTTTGCAAGTTCTTCGGTAACAAAACCAAGCCCTGCTCCAATTTCAAGAACAGTTTCATCCTTAGACAAGTTAGCTTCAGCAATTATTCTCTGAATAATTCGGCTATCTACCAAGAAATTCTGCCCAAGTCTTTTCTTTGCTTTGAATTGCCTGGCTCTCTTTATATAATCCAATGTACACCTCAGTATTTACATATTTTTCCAACTTGTATGTTTTATGATAAACTAAACATATTCAATAAAAAATTATTATATAATGACGGTCATATATTAATGAATGAATCTACAAAAACAGAAGAATTAATAATTGATGAATCACAGCTCTTAAGCCACTTTCATATGGGTGTAAAACCTAGAAGTGATTTTAAAATCGGCATTGAGCTTGAAAAACTTGGGGTAAATCCAAATAATTATACAGCTGCTCCTTATTCAGGACCAAATGGTATCCTTGAGTTTTTAAAAAGATATAAAAAAGATAAAAACTGGGATTATATAACTGAAAATAATAAAGTCCTCGGGTTAATTAGTGGATGCGACACAGTTACGTTAGAACCCGGCAGCCAGACTGAACTTAGCAGTTGTCCTCGTAATAATATTCATGATATTGCTGATCAAATTAAAGGTTATAACTCTGAAACTGCCGAATTAGCTGAAGAATTAGGCATCTATTGGCTTGGTTACGGAATACAGCCTTTATCTACTCATGAAAATATAGAGCTTATCCCTAAAGAACGCTACAATATTATGACAGAATATCTTCCTGCAAAAGGGAATATGGCTCTTGTTATGATGAGAGAAACAGCAGGTATCCAAGTATCTTTAGATTATGGATCAGAAGAAGATGCTGCTTATAAACTTAAAGTACTGAATGGTTTATCTCCAATAGTCACTTCAATGTTTGCCAATTCTCCAATAAGAGGCGGCCATGATACAGGATATAAATCCTATAGATCCATTGGATGGCTGCGTACAGACGAGGCTAGATGCGGTTTAATCAGTAAAAAGATTTTTGAATCAGATTTTAGTTTTAAAGATTATGTAGATGTGCTTCTTGATTTGCCAATGATGTTTCTTTGCAAGGATCATAAATGGGTCAATATGCAAGGCATGACTTTCAGACAATATATGCAGCATGGCTATGAAAACTACAAAGCTACAATGGAAGACTGGAATCTGCACAAAAGCTCGTTCTTCCCAAATATCAGGTTAAATCATTATCTGGAAATAAGAAACTGTGACTGTCAAAGAGCTGATTTAATCCCTGCGGTTCCTGCTTTATGGAAAGGTTTAATATACGATAATGACGCAATGTCTGCTGCATGGGATTTAATAAAAGATTTAACATGGGAAGACAGGCATGAATTAAGAAGTTTGGTCCCTAAATATGCATTGGAAGCAGAAATAAAAGGCTTAAAAGTCATTGATATAGCAAAAGAATTGGTTAATATTGCAGATTATTCCTTAAAACAAATGGCTCAATTAAATACTGAGGAGCAGGATGAATCTGTATATCTTACAGAATTAAAAGCGTTGCTTTCCAAAAAGCATACACCGGCTGATGAAATCCTGTCCCACTGGTACTCAGACTGGAATAAAGATTTTAAACAACTTATTGAATATTTAAGATTAACTTAATATGATCATTTTATCCCCTGATATAAATATAAATAAACATTTTCACCCTGATGATCTCAAGATTTTAGAAAATATTGAGGCATCAGAGAAAGTTTTATTTGAGATTAAAACACATTTTAACAAGATAACTGTCACGCAAAACCAGTATGGCCGATTTATGAAATTTGATGACAGTTATCAGTCAGGTATTATAAATCATAGCACCTATCAGGGAAATCTGCCTTATGTTAATTACTTCCTGCTTGCTCCAATATTTAATCAAAACATCAAGAATATTCTGATTCTTGGAATGGGAACAGGTAAACTGGCTACTGATTTTCTAAAATTAATACCTGCTTTAAAAAGTATCGATATAGTTGAATTAGATCCTAAAGTAGTAAATATAGATGAAACATACTTTGATTTTGAGTCCAATAAAAAGATTAACATTCATATTCAAGACGCAAGAGTATTTGTCAGAAATACAAAAAATAAATATGATCTTGTTATTCTAGATATCTATACCGGCTCAGGTCTTCCATACAGGTTTATGACAGAAGAATTTTTACAAGAAACAGACACTGTGTTAAATCCTGATGGTTTGTTAATTACAAATACATTCGGAATACAGGATATTAATTCTGATAATAATTATATATTTAAGTCATTGTTAAAAACATACCAATCAGTATTTAATAATACTGTACTATTCCCAACTTTATACGGTAACTTTCAGCTATATAATACTGTCTTTGGCCTAAAATATGAGTTAACTGAACTTACTAATATAATGATAATTGCTTTTAACAGTAAAACACTGTTCAAGACAGTGACTGATAAAACGCATAAAATACAGGGACTAAAAAATACAGATAATTATCTAAAGGACTTGTGTGAACAGGAAATTAATGTTGCTGATTATATACAGTTTAGTGATAAAAATGAAGAAGAGCTCAATCATAACCTGAACAATCTCGATAAATACCTTAAACAGGTTAATCCTGAATAAATTATTAACAAATGTAAAAAAACAATTTTTTCTTATTAATTTAATTTATTCATAGACTTAATAGTATTAACCAAATAGAGGGACTAGGAGTAAAAGTGAATGATAAACAATTCATTAGTCACCAAGGGGAATGATCAAGTAAACTTGAAGAGTGGTCTTACATTAACAACTTTACCTAAAAGAAATTTAAAAGCAGAGGTTTCTTTCGGAAGAGCATTAAAGCAAGAAGAAAAAAAGGACTATCAGGAAACAGTTTTTGCCGCACTAGAAGCTCTTGGCAAGAAAAACCTGGCTTTAATCATTCATGGACCAAGTTTTCCTTCCATGCCAAAAGAAGATACCGGCATTGGATCGCCGAATTCTGATGGAGCTAAAAAATTAGTAAAATTTATGGAGCAGCATGGTTTTAACGGACTTCAGCTTGGACCTGAAGGAAAAACAAAAAAAGTAGACCCTTCTCCATATACCAGCACAGTATTCTCCGTAAATCCGCTATTTGTTGATCTTGCAGAATTAGTAAAACCTGAATGGGATTCAATATTAAGCAAAGAAACGCTGAGCAATATAACAAACAATAAACCTAAAACCAATGACCCTGCAAGCGGAAGTAGCACAGCTACTTATACCTATATTTATGACAAACAACAAGAAGCCCTGACAGAAGCATATAAAAACTTTAAAGAAAAAGTAAATGATCCAAATAATACTGTGGCTCAGGAAATTAATAATAAATTTAACGCTTTCAAGCAGCAAAACAAAAGTTGGCTGGATGGCGATGCTTTATATGAATCTTTATCAAAAGAATACAATAATGATTATTTCCCAAACTGGGAATCAGAGTTAGATAAAAACCTGTCTGTGCATCTAAATACCCCGGGCGATCCACAAAAGGAAGCTGCAGAAAAAAGAAAAAATGAACTTGAAGAAAAATATCATGATGATATAGATATCTATAAATTTACTCAGTTCATTGCAGATGAACAAAAAGACAAAATGAAAGAATTTTCTACGGAGCATAATATAAAAACCATTAGCGATGCTCAGGTAGGATTCTCAGACAGAGATATCTGGGTTAACAAGAATCTATTCCTCGATGGATGGAAACTAGGCTGTCCTCCTGATTACTTCTCAGCTGACGGACAGTCATGGGGGTTCCCTGTTCTGGATCCTAAACTAATTTTCAACGAAGATAATACTTTAGGACCAGCGGGCAAACTTCTAAAAAGCAGATTTGACAGAATATTTGAAAAAAATCCCGGTGGAGTTCGCATAGACCACATTATAGGATTAATTGATCCATGGATTTATCAGGAACAACAGGGAGCAAAAGCTGGAGCCAGGTTAAATAGCGCACCAGAACACGGCAAATTAAAAGAATATTCTCATATAGGAATGGGCGATCTAAACCATAACAAACCACCTGCTGATAATGACCGAGTCAGATGGGATGCTATAAATGAAGATAAAATTAATAAATATGCAAAAATAATAGACAAAATTGTTATTCCATCAGCATTAGAAAAAGATGTGCCTTTAAATAATATTGTATGCGAAGATTTAGGAACACTAACTAACCCTGTTATCAAGGTAATGGGCATGTTAAGGACAAAAGGCATTGGAGGCACCAGTGTATTGCAATTTACAAATCCTGAACCTTCAAATCCATACAGAATGTACAATATCCCTAAAGAAAATACAGCAGCTGTAGGCAATCATGACACTATGCCAACAGCATTATGGGCCGAAAATACCGATAGAAGAACTCAAGCCATTCATTTATCATATGATCTTGTTCCTCAAGAAAAATCATATTCAAGGCCTGATGTTTTTAACAGAATATTAAACAGCCCTAAAGAACTTACAAAAGCCAAATTTGCAGAATTATTCACCGGGCCTGCTCAAAACGTACAAATTTTCTTTAATGACTTCTTTGGTATAAAAAAACCTTACAACCAACCGGGTTCCAGTGGTGGTGATAACTGGCTTCTCAGATTAGGCAATGATTTTGAAAAGTTTTATCATAAACAGCTGACTAAAAATGAAGGCGTTAATCTTCCTGAAATCCTTACTATGGCAATAGACGCCAGAGGACAAAATTTAGCTAATGCATTGAGAAATAAAAAGTTAGGACAATTTGAAAATCTTGATAAATTAGTCAACAACTTGAAAAAATATACTGAAATACTAAAAGAACCCGAACCAGAAAATAAATCCTAAACTAAGCAGCATAATAAGAATTTGTTAAGATCATTTACAACTAAAATTTAAAATATTTTAATTAAGAGCCTGATTATCTTTGATACAACAAGATAACAGGCTCTTGAATATATATGGCAGATATTAAGAATATTCCAATAGTTGCTAAATAATCGAGAAATCAGATAAAATTGACTAAAAGGCGTAATAAAAATGTGTCTATACTTTTATTACACAGTTAAAAGCAAAATATAAAAGTGAGCTAATAAATGCTTTTGTTTATGGACAAAATAAATCTTATGGACGATGAATCCGCATAGTAAAATACTGAATAATTATATTAACAATCAAGATCTTGGCTGGTAGGAGAGTTGGGTATATAAAATGATTAGCAATAATAAGAAATTTTTGACTGGAATCTTAATAGCGATTTCACTGGTATTTATAGGAACAATCGCAGCTAATGCACAGGTGAGCATGCCATCTATCAATATTAGTATGGGATCAGCAGATTCCCCGGCAGAATTCAGCAAAGGATTACAAATACTTATCTGGCTGACAGTGCTTACAATAGCTCCCAGTATTATCATTATGACAACATCTTTTACCAGAATAGTAATTGTATTATCCCTGGTAAGACAAGCCATGGGTACGGCTCAATTACCGCCTTCCCAGGTAATAGTTGGGTTATCTTTAATACTTACCTTCTTTGTAATGGCTCCTACAATTAATGAAGTTAATACAAAAGCATTTCAGCCTTATATGAGTAATCAAATCACCCAACAGGCAGCACTGAAAATAGGAATAGAACCATTAAGACAATTTATGTTCAAACAAACTGATGAAAAAGATCTGGCTTTATTCGTCAGAATGGCTAAAATACCTAATCCAAAAACCAGAGTAGATGTACCTACCTATGTTTTAATACCATCATTTATCATAAGTGAATTAAAAACAGCATTTAAAATAGGATTTATGATATTTATCCCATTTTTGATCATAGATATTGTAGTAGCAAGTATTCTGGTATCTATGGGTATGTTATTCCTGCCACCACCAATGATCGCAATGCCCTTTAAAATAATTTTATTCGTAATGATCGATGGTTGGCATCTTGTTGCTCAATCTTTGGTCGAAGGATTCGTCAAATAAATAATCTGGAGTATTTTTATGACTCAATTAGAATTTCTCACTATATTACAGACAACATTATCATTAGCATTAATGCTGTCTACTCCAATACTTATGGTATGTCTGGTTGTTGGTTTAGCAATTAGTATTTTTCAATCAGTTACACAAATTCAGGAAGCAACTCTTACCTTCGTTCCAAAGATTTTAGCCGGTATTATTTCTATTATTCTTCTTGCCCCATGGATGCTGGAAGTCTATATCAATGGAGTCACTGAAATCTTCGCCAAAATGTCAAATATAGCACATTAAAATAAATGTAAGTGAGTTATGGACCACGATATATCTATATTATTTTCAATGAAAAGCATGATTGTTTTTATTCTGGTTATTTCAAGAATAAGCGGAATGTTAGCAACTGCTCCTCTATTCTCGACATTTCCTATTCCAATGCAAGTAAAAGCCGGATTAGCAGCTATGACTGCATTTATTATTTATCCAATTGTACTTAGTACTTCTACATTTCCAGTCCCTCATGATTTATTAACCCTAATGTTAATGGTAAGTAGAGAATTGTTTATCGGAATTTTGCTGGGTTTTTGTGCTCAATTAATATTTGTCGGAATACAGATCGGTGGACAATTACTCAGTATGCAGATGGGACTGGCAATATCCCAAACACTTGATCCTGTAACACGTCAACAGGTCCCTATTATCGGACAGTTCTATTTATATATAGCAAGTTTAGCATTTATTTTCTTAAACGGGCCTCAGTGGCTATTCTCGACAATATTTGCAACCTATAAAACCATTCCTATGGGTCTAAGCTTCGAGTTTACAGCGGATATGACACAAAAGATATTACTCTTTACCAGCCAAATCTTCTCTATCGCATTTGGAATAGTAATGCCATTATTTGCAATATTATTTCTCATCGACATAGCTCTTGGTTTTACCTCAAAATTAATGCCGCAAATGAATATATTTATGGTCAGTATCCCTCTAAAAATAATACTCGGATTAATAATTATGAACTTATTTATGCCAACGACAGCAGTATACTTATCCAGTCTTATAGAACGCCTGTTAGGATCTATAGGAGACATATTTATCTAATGGAGAACTAAATGGCAGGAGAACGCACAGAAAAGGCGACGCCCAAGCGGCGGAGCGAATCAAGAAAAAAAGGCCAAATACCCAAAAGTCAGGATCTTAGTCAGGGTATAACTCTTGCTGTTGGCGTTTATCTGATTTCTATCCTTGCTCCATCCATTATGACTAAATTTAGTAATTCAGCTACACATCTTTTTTCTAATCTGGATCCTAACCAAATAAATAATGAAAATTTTTTAGGTTTTTTCTCACCTCATTTATATTTATTATTTGATATTCTTTTGCCAATAATGCTAGTTTTAATGGTTGCAGGAATAATTGTTAATCTGGCACAGGTTGGATTTTTTTTCTCCCTTGAACCTCTCAAACCTAAACTGGATAAATTAAGCCCAATAGGCATGATAAAAGGATTCAAAAAATTTTTTGAACTAAAAAGCTTCGTAGAACTTATAAAATCACTTATAAAAATGGGAATAGTTGCCTGGATATCATACTCGGTCATCAATTCACATAGAACTGAATTATTAACACTGTTAGGAGCAGAACTTCAACAGGCATTAGCACTTATAGGCACTATTATTATTGAAATGATTACTCAAATAACTATAGTATTAATTATTATAGGAATTGTTGATCAAAAATATCAGATATACGAGATGGAAAAATCAATTAAGATGACCAAAGAGGAAATTAAGGATGAACGCAAAAACGCAGAAGGTGATCCTCAGATAAAATCTAAAATTAGAAGCGTTCAGATGCAGTTTGCGATGCAACGAATGATGAGTGAAGTGCCAACTGCAGATGTTATAATTACAAACCCGACTCATTACTCGATAGCATTAAGATATGACACAAAAATTGCTCCGGCTCCACAGGTGATAGCTAAGGGTGTAGACTTTGTGGCATTTCGAATCAGGGATATTGCAAAACATAATGGGATTCCAATAGTAGAAAATAAACCTCTTGCAAGAACACTGTATAAAATTGTACCATTAGAAGGATTAATACCTGCAGAATTATATGTAGCTGTTGCTGAAGTACTGGCATTTGTATACAAACACAACAAGGGTAGAGTGAGGTAATGGATAAACAAAGATTAACTGACTTACTTCAAAATAATGATATTCTATTAGCCCTTGGCTTAGTATTAGTCGTCACTATGATGATTATTCCTTTACCTGCGCCTTTTCTCGATATTTTGTTAACATTAAATATTTCCTTGTCAATAATAATACTTCTTGTATGTCTTTACACGACAGAGCCGCTTAAATATTCATCATTTCCAACAATACTTCTGGTTTCTACACTTTATAGACTTGGTTTAAACGTTAGCTCTACAAGGTTAATATTATTAAATGGTGAAGCGGGTGAGGTAATTGCATCCTTCGGAGAATTTGTAATAGGCGGAAATTACGTAGTAGGACTCGTAATATTTATTATCCTTGTATTAATCAATTTTATGGTTATTACGAATGGTGCTGGCAGAGTCGCAGAAGTAGCTGCAAGATTTACATTAGACGCAATGCCCGGAAAACAGCTTAGTATTGATGCTGATTTAAACTCAGGACTTATGAGTGAAGATGAAGCCAAAATAAAAAGAAGAAAAATTGAAAGAGAAGCAGATTTTTATGGAACCATGGACGGTGCCAGTAAATTTGTTAAGGGAGAGGCTACTGCATCAATTGTAATCACTGTTATCAATATAGCAGGCGGATTTATTATAGGTATGCTGCAACAAGGCATGGACTTTCAGACTGCAGCAGCAACATTCACCAAATTAACCGTTGGGGATGGCCTTGTTTCTCAATTGCCTGCTCTTATAATATCAACTGCTACAGGCTTATTGGTGTCAAGAGCCAGTAGTAATGAGAAATCATTAAGTAAAGATATTGAAGAGCAAATGTTTGATGATCCTAAAATTCTTGGCATTGTTTCAGGACTTTTATTCTCATTAGGATTAATACCAGGACTTCCAACAGTTCCATTTTTTATAATTGGAGCTGGCATGGGAACAATGAGTTTCTTTAAAATCCAGAGAAATCAGAAGAAAGTAATTGAAGATAACAAAGCAAAGGAAACAGAATCAAAGGCCACTGGAAAACAAAAGAAAAAAGCCACAAAAGAAAGTGTTATAGATCTTTTAAATATTGAACCTATGGAAATAGAAATAGGCTATAGACTGGTCCCTCTTCTGGATATAGAACAGGGGGGCGATTTACTGGAAAGAATATCTCAAATCAGAAGGCAAACTGCTCTTGATTATGGAATAATATTGCCTTCCATCAGGGTACGGGATAATTTACAGTTAGCTCCAAATGCTTATCAAATAAAATTAAAAGGGATTCCTATTGAAGCAGGAGAGGTATATCCTGACAGATTTCTTGCTATGAATTCAGGTGGCGCTCAAAATGACCCGAATCTAAAAGGAATTTCAGCAGTTGAGCCTGCTTTTGGCTTACCTGCTCTCTGGGTAGAAGAAAAAGATAAAGAATATGCAGAATCAAACAGTTATACAGTAGTAAGCCCTTCTGCTGTTGTTTCAACTCATTTAACTGAAGTAATTAAGAAAAATGCAGCTGATATTTTAACCAGATCAGATGCTCAAACACTCCTTGATAACGTTAAAAAATATTCAGAAGCACTTGTGGATGATTTACTTAAAGATAGCAATGTATCAGTTGCTGAAATTCAATCTATCCTGCAAAATTTATTGAGAGAACGAGTTTCAATCAGAGATCTGCAAACTATTTTGGAGACAATTAGCGCTTATAGTAAAATTAGCAAAAATCCAGATTTCTTAACCGAGCATTGCCGAATATCTCTTGCAAGAAGCATCTGCAAACAAAACCTCAGTGATGCTGGTGAACTCCTTGCAGTAACACTGGCACCTGATGTTGAAAACATAATTGCAGCAGGAATAAGCCAGGATGGACAGAGCTTAAGCCTGGATCCTAATTTTACAAGAACCCTTATTGACAATCTTAATGCTGAAATAGAAAAAGCATTAACAAGCACAGGAAATCAACCTGTTATTCTATGCAGTGCACCTATAAGGATGGCATTTAGGAGACTTATTGAGAGAACATTCCCTCAAATTAATGTTATGTCTTATAATGAGGTTGCTCCAAATATAAATGCTAAATCAGTAGGAATTGTCAGGGTTCCGAGTATTACATCATCCCTGTAATCATAACACTGGCATTCCAAGGATAGGTACATTTAAGACTCAACGTTTATGGCTTTACCACCAAATAATTCAGCCATTACTTTTTGGATTGCGATACTGCTATGGTATAGAGATCCTTCGCTCAGGATGGCAGTGCAGCCGATTAATAGTTGGTTATGCTAACTCCGATTCGCGAAAGGCTACTAAAGTTCACAAGTATTTTTCATCAAAATACTTGTGAACTTTTTCCGCTGTCCTTAATTGATGACTTGACACATATAAAAATAAAAAAAGCAGGTTACAATAACCTGCTAAGTAAGGCAATTTGTGGTTGTATTAAGCGAATATATTTAAATTTTCTTTGTTTTCCTGATTAACTTTTTTTCCTGAAGTTTTAACTAATGAGAATGGATTTGAGCCTTTTCTGTCTTTTCCTAGATTATTAGCTGCAAATAATTGTGGAGCGTTACTTGGAGCAAAAACAGCTTTCATATCTGAAAAAGTTGCTGTTTCAGCAGGAAGATGAATTTTACCGTTTACTCTGTTTGACATATCTAATGCCTGTAAATTAGCAGCATTTGCTTTTAAAGATTCAATAGCAGAGATGGCGTTCTGGGAAAGATTAATATCAAAGCCGGCTCTATTTACAGCAACCTGTCTTATAGCCTGAGAATTGGAAGCTTCTGTTCCAAAAACCTTAAGATCAACTTCTTGTCTATTTAATGCATTAAAATTAATTTTTGGAAGATTTTGTCCTATAGTTTCTACAGGTTTTGAAACAGGAGCTGCATTTAAGATTTCTCTTGAAATCTGCTCTAGTTCGTTACCTGAAACTATAGTTGTTGCAAAATTGTTATTGCCGCTTAAACCACCTACTGTTAATGCCATTTTTTTCCCCTTATTCTCTGTTGTGCCTTACTAAAAAAGTTATCGGCATAAATCTAAAATATCTTTATAGTTAAAAACTAAATTATTATTTCAAACTCTTTTAAAAAGGATAAAAACAATTGTCATTATTGACTTTTTCTAATTTAAATTAAACGTAAAAAAACTTAATAAATAAGAATATTCCAAAATAGCTATAAATAGGATAAAAGAACCTACTACTATATAAGTAACATATTATACATATATAAAGAATAAAGAAAAAATACAGAAAATAAGTAATTTATTCAGGGCAATTTGTTTTTATAATTATATCAATAAAATAGATTTATTGTAGAAGAGAGGATATATGAATTTTAGCGGAATTACAGGACAACAGGCATTTGGCAATACGCCATACATGCCGGCTTATCGTCCAGATTCTACATCAGTATTTGGTAGTCCAAATTCAAGTATCTTTAACATGGGTAATATAGCAACAGCTAATTTAATAGGTTCTAATCCAATGTTAGATAATACATTTAATATGATTGATCAATTTATTGGAAGTGTAAATGCAGGCATGTACCCTAATCAAAAGCAAGCAGCTACAGGAGCACAAGCTCCGCAACAAGGACTACAAGCCCCCCAGCAAGGATTACAGATTCCCGGCATGATGCCACAAGCACCTCAGCAAGGATTACAAACCCCCGGCCTGGCTCCACAAGTAGCTCCCGGGGGTTTTGATATAACATCATTAATGGGCATGCTACAACAAATGCTTATGTACTTAACTAATGCACCAGCAAACAACCAGGCTGCTCCTAATAATCAACTTCCTACTAATAACCAGATTCAATATAGGTAAATTTCAATATTAAAGTAATAAGAAGTAAAAAGGAGATTCAGTTAACTGAATCTCCT
>AMFJ01019642.1_pt1 | contig 12898 bp, 7 predicted proteins | sample 427208 | NCBI WGS metagenome assembly AMFJ01 (sample SAMN02954298, study PRJNA114691) | groundwater metagenome | biome: aquatic; feature: subsurface aquifer; material: sediment; isolation source: subsurface aquifer sediment | place: USA: Rifle, CO | collected 2008-08
TGCCAATTGTATGGTTAGGTGCATTAGGCGGAGCTTCTTTAGCACAAGGTGTTACTCCTATTGCGGGCGTTTATGCTCCTTTGTTTGGACCAATTGCAAATGTGATGACAGCTTTGTTCTTCATGACAAATGCGGCAGTTACTTGCTTTGAAGCATTAAATAATTCACCTCGAGCATTAGCACAAATTTCAGAAGATGCATTAATACCTAAATTTTTCTCTTGGCGTACTAAACAAGACGTGCCGTGGATATCAACATTAATTACCGCTATTGCTGCGATCGCAGTTGTCTGGATTGGTGCTCCAAGTTGGTTTTTAGCTGCAGTTAGTTTTGAATATGTGCTAATGCTGGTATTTGCAAGTGTTGCTGTTTGGTTATTACGACGTGATCAACCAGATGCACCTCGCCTGTATCGTGCACCAAAAGGTACGATTTATCTTGGTTTACTTGCTGCAGCTGCGTGGCTTGTCACCACTATTTTTGGATTTCAGCAATTTGGTTTATCAACCATGATAGCTGGTATCGCTTTTGCCTTTACCGGTATGTTTTTATACTTCTGGCGTAAAATGTCTGATAGAAAAGCAGCTGGGTTACCAATGGTACCAGGATCATTACATTTGAAATTATCTGGTACATTAGTGAGTGTGTTAGTGCTTGACGCTATTGGATATTTAATTGCTGTTAACTCTATTTCCTCAGAAAACATCGCGCTAATTGTCGTACTCGAAGATATATTCGTGGTAGTTGCGCTATTAACATTAACAATTGGTTTGATATTACCAGGGATGATTGCCAATGCAGCAATTGAAATATCACACGCTGCTAATCGTCTGGTGAAAGGTACGTTAAGAGATTTTTCAAATGCAATGGATGCATTAGGTAAAGGTCAATTAGAAGCTGCACATGCAGAGATTAATATTACACCAGTTAAAATAAAATCTAATGATGAAATTGGCGAAATGGCTGATCACTTTAATTTGATGCAAGAAGAAATAAAACATGCTGCTATCGGCCTAGATAGCGCTAGAGAAGGATTGAAAAAAGCAAGAGATGATTTAAATCAAATTAATAAACATCTAGAAGAACGTGTTGTTGATAGAACTAAAAAGTTAGCAGACGCAAACAAAGAATTATCTGATGCATTAGATAACTTACAAAGAACACAAGAAAAATTGATTGAATCAGAACGTTTAGCATCACTTGGTGGAATGGTTGCTGGTATTGCACATGAAGTTAATACACCTATTGGAATTAGCATCACAGCCATATCTTATTTTCATGATAAATTGAAAAAAATAAAAGAAATTGCTGAAAAAAATGAGTTATCAAGTGACAAATTAGTTGAATTTCTTAAATCTTCTGAAGAAACTTCATCTATCATCGATTTAAATTTAAATCGTGCAGCTGAATTAGTGACTAGCTTTAAAAATACTTCAGTTGATCATACTTCTGAAGCAAGACGTAATATAAATTTAAATCAGTATTTAAAAGAAATTATCACCTCATTACAACCTATTCTTAAAAATGGAAAAGTCTCTGTTACAGTTAATTGTCCTGAATCACTTGATATTACTACTTATCCAGGCATTATTTTTCAAACAATTACAATTTTAGTAAACAATACCATTATGCATGGCTATGATAATAAAGCTGGTGGCAAGATTAATATAGATGTGCGTAATGAAAATGACAAAGTCAAAATTGTTTATACTGATGATGGTAAAGGTATTCCGGAAGAATTACGCAAAAAAATATTTGAGCCGTTTTATACCACGATGCGTAACAAGGGCGGCGTGGGATTAGGCTTATTTGTTGCTTATAATAAAATTAGTCAAATCATGAAAGGAAATATTGAATGCGTTAATCCTCCATCAGGTATGGGGTCATGTTTTGTTATCACTTTCGAAAAAGTCACAGCGCCAGTAGCAACTGCATAATTTTAGAGGTGAATCATGGAGCTAGAAGAAAAGAAAGTGATTGATAAGACAAGCTCGCCAAAACAACAGTCTGATAAAGAATGGAAAATTTTTATTGTAGATGATGAAAAATCTATTCACGATATTACCAAGTTAGTCTTAAGTGATTTAATTTATGAAGATAAAAAATTAACTTTTTTGCATGCTTATAATATTGAAGAAGCAAAAAAAGTTTTTAATGAAAATCCGGATATTTCAGTCGTCATTTTAGATGTTGTCATGGAAGAAGAAGATTCAGGATTAAAATTCGTTAAATATATTAGAGATGATGCGAAAAATGATTTAGTCAGAATTGTATTGCGTACTGGTCAACCAGGCCTTGCGCCTGAAAGTAAAATTATTACTGAGTATGATGTAAACGATTATAAAGAAAAAACCGAATTAACTTCTGGTAAATTGCATACATTAATTATCACCTCTTTACGTTCTTATTGTGAATTGCTTGATAGTAAAAAAGAACAAGATGTCATCAAAGAACAAGCACAAATAACCATCTCAGAAAAAGATGAATATATAAAATTAATCGCTGATGCACTGCCTGTATTAATTAGTTTTATTGACAAAGATGAAACAATTAAATTTTTTAATAAAACTCACCAATCTTGGTTTGATATTCCTGATGATAAAATTAATGGGATGAAAATTGAAGAATTGATCGGCAATGATGCGTACGAAATTTTTAGAGAAAATTGGTTTAAAGCTGTTTCAGGCCATACCATTAATTTTGATATGCAATTATCTCATTCCTCTTTAGGTGTACGTAACACAAATGTCACCTTAGTACCCCACACTTTTTTTAATGAATTTAGGGGTTGTTTTTCACTCATCAGTGATATCACTGAACGTAAGCAAATGGAAGAAAATTTAAACTTTTTAGCTAAGCATGATGTTTTAACTGGATTACATAATCGTGCCTATTTTGATACTTACATTGATAATGCCATTCATAAAGCACAAAAAGAAAATAAAATGATTGGTATTTTATTTTTAGATATTGATGGATTCAAAAGAATTAATGACACATTAGGCCACGAGTATGGTGACATTTTATTATTATCAACCTCTACTCGTTTAAAAGAATGTTTGAGAAAAAGTGACACCATCGCTCGTTTTGGCGGTGATGAATTCATGTTAATGCTAGAAAGCATTACTAATATAGAAGAAATATCTGTTATCGCAGAAAAAATTATTAATGCAATGTCTAAGCCATTTTTAATAAATAAGCAAGAATTTGTTATTACCGCTAGTATCGGAATCAGTGTTTATCCAAAGGACGGTGTCGATAAGGATATATTATTAAAGAATGCAGATTTAGCTATGTATCACATTAAAGAGCGTGGAAAAAATGGTTATCAATATTATACAGATGACTTTTTTGATAGTGCGACAGATAAATACGGCATTGAAAATGATTTACGTCTCTCTTTAATTAAGGAAGACTTCGAACTTTATTATCAACCAATAATTGATTTAAAAAGCGGTAAAATAGATGCTGTTGAAGCATTGATACGATGGAATCATCCCAAAAGAGGATTATTATTACCCTCCTCTTTTATTCCAATTACTGAAGAAACAGGCATTATTATTCCAATAAGTGAATGGATAATTAGGACAGCCTGTAACCAAATTCACGAGTTGCAAAAAAATGGTTTTCCCGATCTAAAAGTATCAATTAATGTTTCAGCAAGCCAATTTATTAAACCAAATTTCATAAAATTTGTTACTGAAATCTTAAATCAATCGGGAATACAAGGAAAACATGTTCAATTTGAATTGACTGAAAATATCTTGATTACTAATTTTGATCTTACTTACACGAACATTCAAAAATTAAAAGAAATGGATATTAGTGTTGTGTTGGATGATTTTGGATCTGGATTTTCAAGCTTAAATTATTTGAGTCGGTTACCGATCGAAGGTATCAAAATTGATGAATCATTTTCAAAATTTGTCACAACTGATTTAAGAAGTGCTGCTATCATTTCTACTATCACGCAATTAATGCATAAATTAGGCATTAAAACTGTTGTGGAAGCAATTGAAAATACTGAACAGCTTTATTTTGTTAGCAGTTGTAATTGTGACATGATACAAGGCAATCTAGTTGGAGAGCCTGTTCCTATTAGTAAATTAAAATCACTATTAGAAAATTATCAGCATCCGGATATTAAATCTATCAAAAACCCAAATGCTGAATTATCATCGAAATCATAAGAGGCCAATTATGATTGGCTATTACCATTAATTTTTATCACATTGCTTTTTATATCTTGTTTTACCGTATTTATTTTTGCGAGTGCTAGCCAAGTTTCAATGACAGTATCTGGATTGAGTGAGATATTTTCAATGCCTTCTCGCATTAACCATTCTGCAAAATCAGGATGATCAGAAGGTCCCTGACCGCATATTCCAATATATTTTCCTGCTTTTTTGCAAGCAGTAATTGCTTGATGTAATAACACTTTGATCGCTTCATTGCGTTCATCAAAGGATGAGGCAACCAGATTGGAATCACGATCAAGCCCGAGCGTTAATTGTGTTAAATCATTTGAACCAATTGAAAATCCATCGACATATTTTAAAAATTCATCTGCTAAAATGGCATTTGAAGGAATTTCACACATCATCAAAATTTTTAAATCATTTTGCCCGCTTTTCAAGCCATTCTTATCTAGAAGTTGTATGACTTCTTTTAATTCATTAACGGTGCGAACAAATGGGATCATGACTTCTGCATTGGTTAAGCCCATACCATCTCGCACGCGCTTCATGGCGATACATTCTAATTTAAAGCATTCTTGAAATTTTTCGTCCTTATAACGCGATGCACCCCTAAACCCGAGCATAGGATTTTCTTCATGAGGCTCATAAATGTCTCCGCCAATTAAATGTGCATATTCATTTGATTTGAAATCTGAAAATCGAAATATGACAGGCTTAGGATAAAATGCTGCCGCTATAGTTGAAATTCCTTCGCGTAATTTTTCTATGTAAAATTCAATTGGATTAGCATAAGCAGCAGTTTTTTTAATAACTTCTTGTTTAATAGATGCAGGAAGTTTATTAACATGCAAGCACGCATTTGGATGGATACCGATCATATTGCTAATAATAAATTCTAAGCGTGCCAGCCCTACTCCATGATTGGGAATGAACTGATTAGTAAACGCAATGTCTGGATTACCAATATTTAGACTAATGTTGACTGGCAGAATTGGCATTTCGTCAACAGAGATTTTTTTAACTTGATAAGATGCAAGACCTTTATATACATAACCTGTTTGTCCTTCAGCACAAGAAACAGTGATATGTTCACCTTCTTTTATTTTTTTTGTTGCGTCACCACAACCGATTACCGCAGGAATACCAAGTTCACGTGCAACAATTGCTGCGTGACAAGTGCGACCGCCACGGTTTGTCACAATTGCTGCAGCGCGTTTCATAATTGGTTCCCAATCTGGGTCTGTCATGTCAGCAACTAAAATTTCATTTGGTTCCAGTGCACGAATTTTTTTTGGGTCAGACACGAAGCGTGCGATACCGTGACCAATATGTTGGCCAACACTTTGACCGTGCGTGAGCACTTTGCCTCTTTCTGAAATTGTATAACGGTATATTTCATTTGATTTTTTTTCGCGACTTTTTACTGTTTCTGGTCGAGCTTGCAAAATATATAATTTACCTGTTAAACCATCCTTGGCCCATTCAATATCCATCGGTCTGCCATAATGTTTTTCAATCAGAAGAGCTTGTTTTGCTAAAGATTGGATATCATCATCGGAGATTGAATAGCGCAAACGATCTGATTCTTTTACTGAAACAAGTTTAATGGAACCGCGAGGATTTTTGCTGTTTGCATAAATCATCTTGGCAGCTTTGTCACCTAATTTACGCTGCAAAATCGAAAATTTATTTTGCTCAAGCAAAGGTTTCGATACGATAAATTCATCAGGATTAATTTTTCCTTGCACCACTCCTTCGCCTAATCCATAAGCGGAAGTGATAAGAATAACTTTATCGAATCCCGATTCCGTATCGAGAGTGAACATCACTCCACTCGTTCCTTTGTCGCTGCGTATCATGGGTTGAATTCCAACTGAAATGCCTACTTTTTCATGTTTAAAACCATGATGAACACGATAAGAGATAGCGCGGCTGGAATAAAGTGAAGCATAAACTAATTTAACGGCTTCTAATAAGTTATTTATTCCTTTAACGTTTAAATATGTCTCTTGTTGCCCAGCAAAAGAGGCATATTCTAAATCTTCAGCGGTGGCTGAAGATCGAACAGCAACAGATGGATGATGCATTTCAGAATATGCGTTGATAATTTGATCTTCTAGGTCTGAGGAAAATGGTGTTTTAATAATCCATTGTTTAATTTGGGAGCTAGCTTTGCCTAAAGCTCGCACATCGCTGATATTGATTGTTGTTAGTAGCTTCTCAATTTTTTGATGAAGACCGTCTTGCTTGAGGAAAGCTTGATAGGCAGAAACCGTGATGGCAAAACCACCGGGAATTTCAACACCCATTTTAGATAAATTCTGTAGCATTTCACCAATCGATGCATTTTTTCCGCCAACTGTTTCAATATCAGCTGAATTTACATCTTTCAATGATGTGATAAACTTCATTCAAACACTCCTTGTATCTATTCATAAATTATCAACGCAGCAATAGTCTCATCCTGCGATACATTTTTGCAAGTTCATCTTTTTGTTTTTTGATATTTTTGCATCATATCCACTTGATTAATTGATACTTATTTTTTTACCGCGCAAGGATATTAGAATAAGGAGTACGACAAGTCAATATGATTTAAAACCCGATTCACAGATAGATTTTTGCTGAAAAATATGGGATGGTATTTTTAAATGGAGGAGAAAAAATGCTAAGAACAATTCAGGAAAAATTAGAAAATAAGACAAGTCAGCCGGGAACATTAAAAATCATTCAAGAAGCCTTAAAAAAAAGCGTGAGACGAGATGGTACGGCAGTCATCAATAGCATGGTGCAAGATGAAAAATCTGGTGACGCTGATTACGAAAAATTAACTGATGATGAAAAAATAGCGGCAGGATTATTAGCCCTCTTTCATGGTCCAGTCAAAATTACTTATGGGTCACTTTTAACAATAGCAGGTATTATTTTCACCTTGGTTCCAAAAGTTGTCATGGTGGTAGAAACTGAAGAAATCGAAAGTGAAGATGGTAAAAAAATTGCTAACTTTAAGAGTATCTCCTTTCGTACGCGCTCTACACGAACACCACTTCACTACACTCGTCATGAAGAAAAAGATTTAGGCGAAGAAAAATTGTTGACGACAGATCGTGAAGGATGGAAGTTTACCCGTAATATTAAATTTTGGGATCCAGAAGGAGTGATTAATGATCTAAGTAAATTTGATAATGTCCAAGTAAAAAATATTGAAACAACAGTGACCGGATACGAACTGGCAACGACTGGTCTCGGGCGTATGATTACTGGCATAGTTGATCCGCTGCGAGGGTTAATTAGTGCAGGATTTTTTGGAATTAAAAAAATCCAAAATGAAAATAAATTGAAACAACCAATCGAACAAGAGATGCAATTGATCAAGAAAAATAATTAATATTGGAAATAAATAATGTCACTTACTCCAAAACAGAAACAACATTTAAAAGCATTGGCTCATCGATTAAAACCCGTTATTTTAATTGGTAATAATGGGCTAACTGAAGCTGTTAATAAAGAAATTGATCGCGCCTTGTCAGACCATGAATTAATAAAAATTCGTATCGCGGGTGAAGATCGTGATTTGCGTCGTGCTATGTATACAGAAATTTGTGCTTATCATCGAGCTGAACTCATACAATCCATTGGCAATATTGGCGTGATTTATCGTAAAAATAAAGAATAAATAATATTGGGTGTTAAGGATAATGTCTACAACTAGAACGGATGCGTCTATTACCGAATCACCATCTCCATGGTATCTCGAGGTTATTTCAGGATTATTTTTAAATAAATTTAAATATTTGAGCCAGAAATATCAAAATGATATTTTGACGAATTTTCATTTTATAAATAGTAAATTTCTTGATGTAGATAAAAAAATTGGCGCATTATTAAATTTTATTTATCAATTTAATTATCGGTTAAATAAATATCAACCTCTAAAAAATCACTCAATCAAACAAGATTTTCAAGACATTTTCATTATTAGCATGATAGATGCAAATAAAATTAATGAAGATAAATACGATTTAACTTTTAAACACTATGATTGGCTCTCATCACTTGGCTATTCCAAAAAAGTGCTGAATAAACTCGAAAGATATCATGCTGCACTGCTTAATTTTGATTTTAATATTGATAGTCAACAAAAGTTAAAAAATATTTTTGAATTATTAAACAAAAAGCAAATTATTTCCGTTGTTCAATCACTTGATAGAGTGCTTGGATCAGGGCTAGAAAATATTTTTCAAGTAGAAAGAGTCTATCATGTTATCCAAGAATGTATCGTTATCAACCCAGCAATGCTTGATATTATTCATTATGCTTGCATACAAGGATGTATTGACATAGTTAAAAAGCTAGTTTCAATCAATCCAGATCTTGTCAATCAAGTTGACTCAAATGGAAAGTCACCTTTATTTTATGCTGTGAAAAACAATCATAGGGATATTGTGACTCTATTATTGCAAAATGGGGCTATTGTTAATACTGAACTACATGTTGCGGCATTTTTTGGCCATTATAAAATCGTAGAAATATTGTTAGATGCTGGTGTTAATGTCAATCAAATAAATGCGTATCTAGATACCCCTTTACACATTGCCGCAGATCATGGACGTGCTCATATTGTTGATTTATTATTGACTCGAAAAGCTGATATTAAATCAAAAAATATTTTTGATCTGACACCAGTCGATAATGCAATAATTAATGCGAAATCACATAATAATGCTGAAAAGATAGAAGTATTTTTGCGTCATCAAATCCCTGTCCAGTTTTATAATTTAGATGTCAATGTTAAACAAAAATTATTTTTTGATGCAGCAATAAAAGGTTGCATAAATTTAATAAACCAATTGTTAACAGATCCATCGATCAATATTAATCAAGAACATAAAGATGGCAGCACGGCTTTACATCGGGCAGCTGAGAATGGCTGGATAGATATTGTTAAGTTGTTATTAAGTCATGGCGCACATGTTTCTGCAAAAAATAATTCTGGTACAACACCGTTGCACATGGCTGCTAAAATTGGGCATGACGATGTTGTACAGATACTGCTTTCAGCTCCAGGAATAGATATTAATGTAAAAGATAACTCTGGCGATACGCCATTACATTATGCTGCTTTTTCTCAATCGTCAAATACGGTTGTTATATTAATCAATAATGGCGCTAACATATTTATTGTTAATCATAAAAATGATTCGCCTTTAAAATTAGCAATGAAAAATAATGATGAAAATACTAATGAAACTGTCATCAAGCTATTAAGAGAAGCGATGCGGCCAAATAAGAATGTAAATATATCAAATTCACGACATAACATTTGGCATAAAAATACTGGAATACATAAAAAGTCGATTCAAAACAAAATGCAGTTTGATTGGTCGAAAACCATCAGGATAAAGAAATAACTATAGCCGACGTACATCAGAAATACTTGGTATTTGATGCAATAAGCTAATTGCTTTATTTAATTCATCTATTGTTGAAATCACAATTGTAATGTGAATAAGCGTTTCAGATTTATTTTTTGTGACATAAGCATTCAATCCATTTAAAGTGATATCTTCTGCTGCAAGAATAGTGGTGATGTCACGTAATAAGCCAGCACGATTAAATGCAGTGACTTGTAAATCAACGGGATAATTTCCTGTGAATTGATTGCTAATATTAATTTCAATAAATCGTTCGCCTTCATTTTCTTTAAGATGTGCCATGTTACTGCAATCTTTTCGATGAATACTGATGCCGCGATTTTGTGTAATATATCCAATGACACGGTCACCAGGCAAAGGCTTGCAGCATTTGGCAATCGTTGTTAATAAATCATCTATTACTAAATTTGGTTGAATTATTTTGTGTTTTGGTTCTTTTGCTGGAATTGGTTTTATTTTACGTGATTCAACTTCTTCTTCGTGTTCATGTGTTAAGTTATCTTTTACTCGAAACCAATGCTGTAATCGTGATCGCGCACGCGGTGATTTAAGGTAGCCAAAGTGTGGGTTTAACCAATCACGACTTGGATTAGGTTCTTTTGCAGTGATAATTTCAATGCGATTTCCAGTTTGCAACTGATAAGTTAATGGAACCATTTTATTATCAACTTTTGCACCCTTGCATCGATGACCTATTTCACTATGAATACCATAAGCAAAATCAAGCGGCGTTGATCCTTGAGGTAAATCGATAATATCGCCAAGAGGCGTAAAAACATACACACGATCTGCAAACAGATCTTTGATTGCCGTATCAGTTTTAGTATCGTCGTCAGATTTTGTGATTTCTTTTTGCCAAGCCATGATTTGACGTAATAAAGCAATTTTTGCTTCATAATGTGAAGTTTCTATTACACCTTCTTTATAACGCCAATGTGATGCGACACCTAATTCGGATTCTTGATGCATTTTTTTCGTGCGTATTTGTACTTCAATGATTTGGTTATCTGGTCCAATCATGACAGTATGTAATGATTGATAGCCATTTGGCTTGGGCTGACTAATATAATCATCAAATTCTTCGGGGATTTGTTGCCATTGATTTTGTAAAATACTTAATACGGTATAACATTCTGGAATGGTATCAACTAAAATTCGAAAGGCGCTAATATCATAAATATCACTGAAATCTGAATTTTTACGTTGCATTTTTGCATAAATACTATAAATATGCTTTCCTCTTCCCATCACTTGAAAATTTTTTAATTTAGCATCATTTAAAATTTTTGTTAATTCTTCGATAACGCGCTGAATATATTGTTCACGTTCAATTCTTTTTGTTGCAAGTGATTTTGCAATTTTAGTGTAAATATCAAGATCAAGATAACGTAAGCATAAATCTTCGATTTCCCATTTGAGCTGCCAAATACCTAATCGGTTTGCTAGCGGTGCGTAAAGATCGAATGTTTGTCTTGCAAGCGATTGTTGTTGATCAATAGTTAAATTTTTTGCTTCACGTAAATGATACAAACGTTCAGCTAATATAATCAACACGGCTTGTACATCAGATGCCATTGCTAGCAGCATTTTACGTAATTGTTCACCTTGAACTTTATTACGTAAATTAACATGTTGTAATGCGTTGAGTGATTGCATTTGCAAAACATCATGCAATAATTTTGCTGTGTTTTCGCCAAATTTTTCACTAATTACGTCAACGCTAATTTCATTCTTGAGAACAGATGGATACAGCAATGCTGCAGTGAGTGTTTCTGTATCTAATCCTAATCCAAGCAAAATATCAGCGATATGAATGCCTTTTTTTAATGAGGCTTGATCATATTGCTCATAAAAATTAATAGCATTTTTTATCTGATCTAAATACAAAGCTTTTCTTTGTGTTGCCACATAAGCAAGCCAATCAGTAGGTGTATCAATGTGAGATTGCAGTTTAACCATAAAAAGTCACAATATAACAATATGTTACATTATTAATTCAATGTTGATATTTAAGTATAACCAAAATCTTATTGTTTACATATAATCTAGGCAATATTTTGCAAGATCTTGTAATAATTTTGCTGATGCAATATTGGCAGCTATTACCCCACTGTAAGGGCTTGGGTGATTAATTGGGATTCGATAAGTAAATTGTTTCGATGCGATTAATCTTCCAGTTGAGGTGCGAGTAATATCAGCTCGGATTGAAATAGTAAACATGGCTGGTTTTACCGTGAAATCTTGTTGAAATTGTGTGATTTGCGTACTTAGTGCATAGTCATATTGCCCTGCATATGGCGGTGTGACAATAGCTTTAAAGTGATTGGTTTTTTGTAACGTTTGTACTATCAAAGGCAATAACATTTGCGATGGTGTTTCAGCCCATTGGTTCTCAGCATAATAAGAAACTTGGAATGTTTTCTTGGTATATGCCATATCGGTTGTATTGAATATTGCACGTGTTTCTGGATTCAATACTAATAAAGTAACTGATCGTTTAGCTTTTTGTGGAATATGATGCGGTAATGTATTTAATAAATATTTTGCTGATGGTTCTGTTTGTACTGGCGACAAAAAAGAACAACTAGAAATAAAAATAACGCTAAAAGCTAAAATAATATTTCGTAAGTTCATTTCGTTTCACCTGGTCCAAGTGGTTTATTTGCACTACCACGGATTAATACAGAAGGATTTTGTTTAATTTCTGCTGATATTTCAGTTAATGTGCGAGAGACATTATCTAAATTGTTTAACATCCGATACGTTGCTGGTAGTGTTTGTGTTTCTAGTGTTCGCATAGTATTTGTGCTTGATCTGATAAGCGGAGAAAATTGTTGACTGGCTTTAGATGTGTTTTCAACTAGTATAGAAAATTTTCTACTATTAGTTACTAAAGTCGTCGTGACACGACTCAAATTACTTAAAATTTCTTTAATCGATTGTTGGTTTTCAGGATTGAGAAGCGATTGTATCGACTTGGATACTTGTTCAAGATTAGACGATAAGCTACTTAATGCTGTGTCTAATCGTGTAAATAAAGATGGCCCTGTTTTAATAATAGGATATTTTTGGCCAGGTAAAACGCGTATAGGTGCTAGATCAGTGCTTTTGTCTTTTAAAGCAACGAATGTAATTCCAGTAATACCTCTTGTGTTCAATGTTGCGATAGTCCCTTTTGAAATTGGCGTATCACTTTTAATTTTTATTAAAATAATAACCACATGAGGATTTCGGTTATCTAGCTCGATACTCGATACCGCGCCA
>AMFJ01005245.1_pt1 | contig 12893 bp, 8 predicted proteins | sample 427208 | NCBI WGS metagenome assembly AMFJ01 (sample SAMN02954298, study PRJNA114691) | groundwater metagenome | biome: aquatic; feature: subsurface aquifer; material: sediment; isolation source: subsurface aquifer sediment | place: USA: Rifle, CO | collected 2008-08
CAAATGAATTACCAAAATTATCTGAAGAAATATTAATAAAAGGCTGGTATTGGGGGTTTGAGGACCAAAAACAACCAGGAACTCCAGATTATTGGATTTATAAAGAGGCAGGTCGAAGTTCATGTTGGCACAAGCCAGAGATCGAATGTTTCTAGCTCAAATAGCATTTGACTTTACTTATTGCGTTTTGTATGATATATTAGTTTTTTTACTCCCCGTCTTATATAGTGGGGTTTTTGTTGTTAATAAAATATTATTTCCACCTACTCGATGAACAAAACTATTAAATCAAATATTTTACCCCACAAAAGTTTGTTCCTCGGAAAAAAAGACGAACTTCTTGAAAATTTTAACTTAATTGAAGTCCAAAAAAATTCTTGGGCTGAGTTTACAGATGTCCGATTAAAGGAGATCTTTAACGAATTCTTTCCAATTGATGACTATACAAAGAAAAAATTTACTATTTATTTTGAAGACCTTTATTTTGGAGAACCACGATATGAGATTGATATCTGCTACAAAAAAAAGTTAACTTACGACGCTCCCGTCTATCTTAAACTAAGATTAGTTAATAAGAAAACTAACAGCGAAAAAAAACAAGATATCTATTTTTTTAATCTTCCTAAAATGACCGACCGGGGTACTTTTATTATCAATGGTATCGAAAGAGCTATTATTAATCAAATCGTCCGCTCACCTGGAGTTTATTTTACTGCAGAAATTGATAAAACAACCGGTTTAACTCTTTACAACGCAGAAATACGACCATACATTGGAGCTTGGCTTGACATGACAATCAATAAGAATGGTTTGATTGAAATGAAGATTAATAAAAAAAGAAAATTTTTATCAACAGTATTCTTAAAAGTATTCGAAAATGATACGGAGTCAGACATTATTAACTACTTTAGTGATATTGATAGAAGTCTGGTTGAAAAATATCTTATCCCGACTCTTAAAAAAGACCAGACAAAAAATAAAGATGAGGCAGTTTTGGAAATATACCGAAAAATTAGGCCAGGCGAACCATTAATTTTGGAAAATGCTTATGAGACTATCAATAATTTGCTTTTTAATCAAAAAAGATATTCTCTGGCTGATGTTGGACGATATAAAATCAATAAAAAACTTGGGCTTAATATTGAAATAAAAAAAGAAAACCGATTATTGACTAAAGAAGACATTGTTGCCTCTATTAAATATCTACTTTTATTGACTCAAAATAAAGGTAATTTTGATGATATCGATCATTTAGGTAACCGAAGGCTCCGAACCGTTGGTGAGTTAATTAGTCTTTATGGAATTAGAGTGGGAATGGTTCGAGTAGAACGAGAAATAAAAGAGAGAATGAGTTTGATATCAGGCGAAGAATTAAATGTCTTGCCTAGCCAAGTTGTCAATTCAAAACCATTGATAGTTGCAATTAATTCTTTTTATAGAACCAGTCAATTATCAACAATTGTCGATCAAACTAATCCATTATCAGAACTTGATAATCTTCGAAGAATTACAGTAGGTGGTCCTGGCGGAATTGAAAAAGAAAGAGCCTCATTCTCAATCCGAGATATTTCCTCATCACAATATGGAAGAATTTGCCCGATCAGAAGTCCTGAAGGACCAAATATCGGCGTCGTTACTTACATGGCTCTTTATGCTAAAGTAAATAAGTACGGATTTTTGGAAACTCCTTATAAAAAGATAGTTAAAGAAAAGGATGGAAGCAAAATAAAAGTAAAAATATCAGACGAAATTGTTTATTTACAGGCTGATGATGAAGAAAAATATTTCATTACCTCAGGGGACGTTAATACGGATGAAAAAGGTTTTTTAACAGATCCAATGGTTACAGCTCGTCACGAGGGTGACCTTATTGAAGCCCCTGTTGAAAAAATTGATTTAATTGATGTCTCTCCTCGACAAGTATTAGGTGCATCTGCCGCACTTATTCCCTTTCTTCAAAACGATGATGCCTCCCGTGCTCTCATGGGCTCGCACATGCAATGTCAGGCTGTTCCTTTGATAAACCCTGAAGCACCAATAGTTGGTACCGGAATGGAAGAAAAAGTCAGTATTGCTTTAGGGCGAACCATTAAGTCAAATGAAGACGGCGTTGTTAAATATGTTGACGGACAAAAAATAGTTTATAAAGGAAAGAGTGGCAAAACTTATGAGTATAGAATTGAAAGATTTACTCGCACCAACAAAAATGTTTCTTTTGATCAAAGACCAAAAGTTAGTCAAGATCAAAAAGTTAAAAAGGGCGAAGTAATCATTGACGGTCCTTCAACCGATAAAGGTCGCCTAGCTTTAGGGAAAAATTTATTAGTCGCCTATTCTTCGTTAAATGGATTAGGTTACGAAGATGGTTTTGTTATTTCTGATAGATTAGTCAAAGAGGACATTTTGAGTTCAATTACGATGGAAGAGTTTATAGCTGATGTCATCGATACTAAGCTTGGACCAGAAGAACTAACGCGAGATATACCAAATGTTCGTGAAGAAATTCTTCAAAACCTTGATAAAGAAGGTCTCGTAACGATTGGGACTGAAATAAAAGGTGGGGACGTTCTTGTTGGTAAAGTGGCCCCGAAAGGCGAGAAAGAGCTAACCGCCGAAGAACGACTACTTCGAGCCATATTCGGGGAAAAAGCCAAAGATATAAAAGATACATCACTGCGAATGCCTTATGGAAAAAGAGGTTCTGTTGTCAATATTGAAACTATTAATGGTAAAAAAGATCCAAACGAATTGGAACCAAGTGTTTTACAAAGAATTATTGTTAACACAGCTCAACTCCGAAAAATAACCGTTGGAGATAAATTAGCCGGAAGACATGGAAATAAAGGTGTTATTTCTAAAATTCTACCTTCTTGGGACATGCCATATCTTGAAGACGGCACCCCAGTTGATGTTATTCTGTCCCCTCTTTCGATTCTTTCCCGTATGAATTTAGGTCAGTTGTTTGAAAATTTAATGGGAGTAATTGCAAAACATACTCGCACAGATATTTCTATTCCGGTTTTTGAAAAAATCAAAGAAGATTTTATTTCTAACGAACTCCGAAAATCAGGACTACCTATCGATAATAAAGTAACTTTATTTGATGGACAAACAGGTTTACCTTACGAAAGAAAGGCGTTGGTTGGTACCAGCTATATCATCAAGCTTATTCACATGATTGAAGATAAGTTTCATGCCCGATCAGTCGGACCTTATTCTTTAGTTACACAACAACCTTTGGGAGGAAAATCACAATTAGGAGGTCAAAGATTTGGAGAAATGGAAGTCTGGGCACTTGAATCACATCGTGTACCACACACATTGCAAGAATTATTGACTATAAAGAGTGATGATGTTCGTGGTCGAACTAAGGCTTTTGAATCAATAATTAAAGGTGTCGATATTCCACAATCGTCAGTTCCGGAATCATTTCACGTTTTAGTTAAAGAATTAAACGCTTTAGGCTTATCAATTGATTACGCAAAATAACTATGGAGGATATTAATACAGTAGATTTTTCCGGACTTCGGATTACTTTTGCCTCTCCTGAAACGATTATTAAATGGTCTCACGGAGAGGTTATCAAACCAGAAACTATTAACTATAGAACGTTTAGAGCGGAAAAAGATGGGCTTTTTGATGAAAGAATTTTTGGACCAACAAAAGACTATGAATGTTACTGTGGAAAATATAAAAGAATGCGTTATAAAGGAATTGTTTGTGATCGATGCGGTGTCGAGATTACAACATCCGCGGTCCGACGAGAGCGAATGGGACATATTAAACTAGCTTCTCCAATCGCTCATATTTGGTATTTTAAAGGCACGTCGTCTACCTTAAGTATTATTCTTGATGTTCCTCCACAGGCCTTGGAAAGAATTATTTATTATGCTCTTTATTTAGTTAAGGAAGTTGATAAAGAAAATCAAAAAAAGACTTTAAAAACTATTGAACAGTTCCAAAAAGATGAATTAAAAAAGATTGAAGAAGATTTTGTTAAAAAAGAAGAGGAAATTAATCTTAATTTTGAAAAACAGTATCAACAGCTTGAAAAAAAAATCGCACATCGCGAACAGTGGGAAATTGCCAAGCAGGAAGTCGAATTTAAAAAAAGAGAGCAACTAAAACTGCTATCAAACGAACAAACAGATACAAAAACTAAAAAATCAGCTTATTTTGAAAGAGTTGCTAAAATTGCCCGATCTATAAGACCTTTTGATGTTATTGAAGAAGACGATTATTTATTTTTTAAAGAAAATGATGTTGCCGACTTTTTGAGTGTTGGGATGGGTTCAGAAGTTTTATATGAGATTCTTTCAAATTTTGACCTTGCCAAACAATACGCACGCACTCTAGAAATGCTAAATGAAAGTAAAGGAGAGAAAAGAAATAAGCTCTTGAAAAAAGCTCGAGTACTTGAAGCCTTTATAAAAGCAAAAATTGATCCTAAGTGGATTGTTCTTACAGTCCTACCTGTCATCCCACCTGACTTGCGTCCGGTTGTTCAGCTACCTGGAGGAAAATTTGCTACTTCAGATTTGAATGACTTTTACCGACGGGTTATTAATAGAAATAATCGTCTAAAGCAGTTAATCGACCTTGGCGCTCCCGAAATTATTTTAAGAAATGAAAAAAGAATGCTTCAGGAAGCGGTTGATTCACTTATTGATTTACAAAAATCCCGTGGAAAAAGCCGTTCAACTGGAAGTAATACAAAAGTACAAAAATCATTGTCAGATATTCTTAGAGGTAAACAAGGACGTTTTAGACAAAATCTACTCGGAAAAAGAGTTGATTATTCAGGCCGTTCAACCATCATAGTTGGTCCTGAATTAAAGCTTAACCAATGTGGTCTTCCACGGGAAATGGCATTAGAATTATTCAAACCATATTTATTACATGAAATTATAATCCGTGGTTTAGCTCCAAATATTAAAAGTGCAAAGTTATTCTTAGAGAAAAGAGATCCTGTTGTCTATGATATTTTAGAAGAAATTACAAAAGATCATCCGGTACTTCTTAATCGGGCACCAACATTACACAAGCTTTCTATTTTGGGTTTTTATCCGGTTTTAACTGATGATCATGCAATAAAACTTCATCCTGCTGTTTGTTCGGGATATAATGCCGATTTTGATGGAGATGCTATGGGTGTATTTTTACCATTATCAAGTAAAGCAATTGATGAGGTTAAGCAAAGAATGTTTCCGTATCACAATCTTTTAAAACCATCTGATGGTTCGCCTGTTGTTCTTCCAAATAAAGAAATGGCCTTAGGTTGTTATTATTTAACAACCATAGATAGTCATCTCGATACAGAAAAAAATGAAGATTTAAAGTTTTTTGCTACAGAAAATGAAGCGATGAGATTTCAGGCGATTGGCAAAATTAAACTTCGTCAACCGATAAATGTTGGAGTCGGTGGCAAAATTATTAAAACAACCGTCGGTCGAATTATTTTTAACCAGGCTCTTCCAACTCAACTTCGATTTGTAAATGATGAAGTTAAAGCATCTGACCTAAAAAACATTGTTGTTGCTGCCATGAAAATATTTGAAAATGAAAAAGTCGGAGAGTTGATCGATAAACTAAAAGAGATTGGTTTTTGGGCCTCAACTATTGCCGGCGGACTTTCTCTTTCTATTTTTGATTGTCAAATAATTCCGGAAAAAACTAAGATTATCAGTCAAACAGAGGATGAAATTAAAAAAATTACTAAGAATTTTGAGCAGGGACTTTTAACTTCTGAAGAAAAAAGACGTTACTCAAACAAGCTTTGGATTGATGTTACAGAAAAATTAGCTGATAAAACGTGGAACGCATTGGATGAAGAAAATCCAGTAAAAATAATTATTAAGTCAGGAGGCGCCAGAGCATCAAAGGAACAATTAAAACAATTAGCAGCTATGAAAGGGCTCGTCGTTGATCCATTGGGAAAAATTATTGAAGTTCCAACAAAATCAAATTACCGTCAAGGTCTATCAATTTTTGAATATGTAATTTCTGCTCGAGGAGCTCGAAAAGGTTTGACCGATTCAGCTTTGAAAACAGCTGATGCTGGATACTTAACCCGCAGACTTGTTGATACATCCCACGATATGATTGTCCGCGAAGAAGACTGTCTGGTTAAAGAAGGATTGACCGTTTCAACAACTTCGACTCGTGGAGACAAATTTAAGGAAAGAATCAGAAATCGTTTTATACTTAATGATTTAATTACTGAAAGTAAAGAAACTATCATTAAAGCTAATGAACTAATTGATGATGAAAAAATTGCCCTAATTGAAAAAAACAATATTACTAAAATCGTCGTTCGCTCACCTCTTTACTGTGGCTCTCCTTATGGGGTCTGTCAAAAATGTTACGGAACAGATTTATCGACTAACAAAATAGTTGAAATAGGTGTTCCTGTTGGAGTTATGGCCGCTCAGTCGATTGGTGAACCAGGAACTCAATTAACCATGAGAGTCAGACACTTTGGAGGAATTGTTATTTCTGACGTAACTCAAGGGTTGCCGAGAGTTGAAGAATTATTTGAAACACGAACACCAAAAATTGTTTCGCCGATCGCTGAAATTGCCGGAAAAGTATCGATTGTTGAAGACACAGAGAAAGAAATTTATGATATCACCATCTCGGCTCTCAGTAAAGAGACAACAATTCAAGAACAAAAATTTACAATTCCAAAAGCTCAAAAACTAAAGATTAAAGACGGTGATCTGATAAGTGTTGGAACAGCAATGTCTGAAGGCTATCTTGATATTGATGATGTTTTAGCCATCAAAGGTTTGAGATCAGCACAAATTTATTTGCTCGATGAAATTCAAGATGTATATGAATCCCAAGGAATTGCCATTCATGACAAACATTTTGAAGTCATTATTCGAAAAATGAGTGATAAAGTTATTATCGAAGACGAGGGTGATACGTCGCTTATCAAAGATGAGGTTGTTTCAAAAATTCGTTTTGGTGAAGAAAACAAAAGAGTTTTATCAAAGGGAGAGCGACCTGCCTCCGGAAAAGTATCAATTCTTGGCATAACTCGAGCTGCCATTCACACCGACTCTTGGCTATCAGCTGCATCATTTGAACAGACAACCAGCGTTCTTTCCGGAGCCGCTATTAAAGGTCAAACAGATTACTTGCTGGGCTTAAAAGAAAATGTTATAATTGGCAGATTAATTCCCGTTACGAGCGAGTTAATTAGTAAATATTACGGTAGGTACGCAAATCAATATGCCAACAATCAACCAACTGATAAAAAGGAAGAGAAAAAACAGGATTAAAAAATCTAAGTCTATTGCCCTTAAAATGAGTTTTAACTCATTAAAAAGGAGATATAATAAAACTAATAATCCTTTAAAACGAGGCGTTTGTACTGTTGTCAAAACCATGACGCCAAAAAAACCTAATTCGGCTTTAAGGAAAGTGGCCAGGGTTAGATTGTCAAACAAGATGGAAGTGACCGCCTATATTCAAGGCGTCGGTCATAACTTAGCTGAACATTCAATCGTTTTAGTTAAAGGTGGTAGAGTAAAAGATTTGCCAGGCGTAAAATATCATATTGTCCGGGGAAAATTTGACGCTGCTGGAGTTGAAAAAAGAACCAGTTCAAGATCAAAGTACGGAACAAAGAAACCGAGAGTAAAGAGTTCATAAAGTTAAAAAGTTTGTAAAGTTTATAAAGTAAAATATCTTTATGAACTTTATGAACGTTATAAACTTTATAGACTAATTTTATGCCAAGACATAATTATAAAAAAAGAGTATTTAAAAAAGATAAACTTTTCAACAGTCTTGAAGTGGCTAAACTAATTAATTATTTAATGATTAATGGAAAAAAATCTGTAGCCGAAGGACTTGTTTATAAAATGATTGAGGAGTTAAAAAAACAATCAGAAGACCCTTTAAAATTATTGCATTTGGCAATTGAAAATGTTTCCCCTATTCACGAAGTTAAAGCTCGTCGGCTTGGGGGCGCCTCATATTTAGTTCCAATTGAAGTTAGACGTGAAAGAAAACTAAAACTCGCTTTAAATTGGATAATTGACGCCGCTAAAGCAAGAGCCAATAAAGAATATCATACTTTTGACAAAAAATTATTGGTTGAAATTGTTGAAGCTTCTAAAAATCAAGGTGCGGCCGTTGCAAAGAAAGCCCAAACTGAAAAATTAGCAGATGCCAATAAAGCATTCTCACATCTTAAGTGGTAATGATAAAATGAAGGAATAATCAAATAAAGAAATGAAGAAATAAATAAGCAAATGTGTAAATGAATAAATATATTTAGTTAATTTTCTTCGTTCATTTCATTATTTTATTATTTAAACATTTATTTACTTATTTTATTATTTGTTTATTTAATCATTAATAAAAATGGCTCAACAACCCGTTGTCACAAAAAATCGTGATGTCCCACTTGACAAAATCCGTAATATTGGTGTAATTGCTCATATCGATTCTGGAAAAACTACCACTAGTGAAAGATTTCTTTTTTATACCGGTAAAACTTATAAAATTGGAGATATTGATGATGGTGATACTCAGTTAGACTGGATGCCTCAAGAGCGAGAACGAGGAATCACAATTGTTTCTGCCGCCACGACTACATTTTGGAATGGTAATAGAATTAATATCATTGATACCCCCGGCCACGTAGATTTTACCGCTGAAGTTGAAAGATCTTTACGGGTACTTGACGGTGGTGTCGTTGTCTTTGATGCTGAAGAGGGAGTGCAAAGTCAATCAGAAACGGTCTGGCGTCAAGCGGATAAATATAAGGTTCCTCGTATTTGTTTTATCAATAAAATGGATAAGTTAGGAGCTGATTTTGAAGCAACGGTCGAAGAAATTAAAGAAAGATTGGGTGCTAATCCTATTATTATGACCGTTCCTATTGGAAAAGAGTCTGAATTTAAGGGAGTTATTGATCTTCTTACCTTAAAAGCTAAAATTTGGGATCAAGACCCACAAGGTATTAAATATACAACGTCAGATGAAATTCCTGATGATATCAAAGATAAGGTAACCAAGGCCCGATCAAAAATGGTTGAGCAAATTGCGGAACATGACGACCAATTGCTAAATAAATATTTGAATGGTGAAGAGATTACAGTTGATGAACTTAAGACGACTTTAAGAAAAGCAACCATTGCTTATAAAATTGTCCCTGTTTATTGTGGAACATCACTTAGAAATAAAGCTGTTCAACCGGTACTTGACGCAATTGTTGACTTTCTACCCTCACCACTGGATCTAAAACAAATTACTGGAATTAATCCACTAACTAAACTTGAAGAGAAACGAAATCTTAATCAACAGGAAAAATTTACCGGTTTAGCTTTTAAAATTCAACTCGATCCTCATGTTGGAAAACTGACTTATGTCAGAATTTATTCAGGTATTTTGGAATCAGGTTCTTATGTTTATAACGTTAATAGAAACAAACAGGAAAGAGTTAGTCGAATCCTACTTATGCATGCAAATAATCGTGAAGAAATTGATAAAGCTTATGCGGGTGAAATTATTGCTGTCATCGGACCTAAAGATTCAAAAACGGGAGACACTTTATCAGATCAAAACAGTCCAATTATTTTAGAACAAATCAATTTTCCAGAACCGGTTATTTCGCTTGCAATTGAGCCAACAACCAAAGCCGATCAGGAAAAATTATCTTATGCTTTACAAAGACTTGCTGAAGAAGATCCAACATTTAGGGTTAAAGTTAATCACGAAACCAATCAAACTATTATGTCTGGGATGGGTGAACTTCATTTGGAAATTTTAGTTGACCGGATGAAGCGGGAGATGGGAATGAACGTAACTGTAGGAAAACCTCAAGTTGCCTATAAGGAAACAATTACTAAACCGGCTGTCGACGTTGAAGTAAAATATATAAAACAGACCGGAGGACATGGACAATACGGACACTGTGTTATTAATGTTGAGCCTCTCGCCCGAGGAGAAGGAATTAAATTTATCAACAAAATTAAGGGTGGTTCGATTCCTTCCGAGTTTATTCCATCAGTTGAAAAAGGGGTAATGGAGGCAACCGAAAAGGGTGTTCTCTTGGGTTATCCCATTACAGATTTACAAGTCACCTTGGTCGATGGAAGTTATCATGATGTCGACTCATCAGATATTGCTTTTAAAATTGCCGGATCAATGGCACTACACGATGCAGTTAAACAGGCCGGTCCAACCTTAGTTGAACCAATAATGAAACTGGAAGTAACTATTCCAGAAGCTTTCATGGGGGTTGTCATCGGAGATATCTCTTCAAAGAGAGGAAAAATATTAGGAACTGAAAAAAGAAGTCGAGCTGTTGTTATCAAAAGTCATGTTCCTTTATCTGAACTTTCAGGTTACGCAACGATGATCAGATCTCTGACCGAAGGCCGTGGCGTTTTCTACATGGAACCCTCTCACTATGAAGAAGTGCCGAAGAATGTGATTGCATTGATGCTGAAGAAATAACTCTAATACGACAGAACCTCCAATAAATGATAAAATAATTAAATAAGGAAATAATCAAATAAATGATTTAATAAGAAAATTACTAAATTAATTTATAAATTTGATTATTTAGACATTTATTTTTTTATTTTATTATTTGTTTATTTGATTATTAATGAATATTCTTGTTTTCTCCGATACTCATTTATACCTTCCTTTTGATGAAAAAAAGTTTAACTTTCTAAAAAAAATCATAAGTAATTCTGATCAAGTAATAATTAACGGTGATTTCTTCGATGATTATATGATTAGTTTCGACGATTTCATTAACTCACCCTGGAATCAGCTCTTCCCATTACTGAAAAGTAAAAAGGCCATTTATATTTTTGGCAATCACGATCAAGAAAAATTTTCTGATCAAAGATTAAATCTTTTTTCCGATGTCCAAGTTTCTAACTACCAACTACCCACTACCAACTACAACCTAATTTTCGCCCACGGTCAGCTGTTTCGCAAAACGGCCGATTTGTTTATAAAACAAATTTTTAAACCCTTTGTTTCAATCGTTGTTAAGATTGCTCATTTTAGTAGACAAGTTTTAACAAATATTTTTGGGAGAAATTTTTTGCAACTTAGATTTGCTTATCGAAATATAGCAACAAAAGAAAAAGCTGTTAAAACAATTAAAAGTAATGAATTTATTATCGTTGGTCATAATCATTGGGCTGAAGTTGACGCCCAAAATCACTTTGCCTGTTGTGGTGCAATTCTCTACGGCTTCGCTCAGTATTTAATTATTGACTCTGAGTCAGGAAAAATGACTCTCCATGAGGAGTGGTATGACCGATAATAATTTCCACTTGCGTAAGTGAACAACTGTTTACTATAATGGTTCCATGATTGAAGACAGATTATCAAGTATTAAAAAATTTTATCGTCGCTTTCGCCGTCTCCCCTCTTACTCTGAGATGTTAAAGATTTTTGATATCTCATCTAAGAATGCTGTTTTTAAGATCATCAATAAATTAATTGAGCTTGGGTTTATTGAAAAAGATAGTAAAAAACTTTCTCCAACCAAAAAGTTCTTTGCTCTCCCCCTTCTTGGCGTTATTAAAGCCGGCTTTCCTATCATGGCTGAAGAAAATAAAGATTATTTGACGATTGATGACTATTTAATTGAAAATCCCCAAACTTCATTTTTACTTAAAGTCTCAGGCGACTCAATGACTGGAGTTGGCATATTTGAAGGTGACATTGTTATTATCGAAAGAAATAAAAACGCTAATATTGGAACGATCGTTTTAGCTCAGATAGATAACGAGTGGACTTTAAAAATTTTAAAGACCGACCGAAAAAAACATATTAATTATCTTGAAGCGGCTAATCCAAAATACCCTCCATTTTACCCACTTCATGAATTACAGATCTATGGTGTCGTAAGAGGCGTCATTAGAAAGATCAATTAATTTAATTAATTCTTTTTCAGTTGAAGTCATAACCGTTTGATAATTACCTATTAAATTAAATATTAATTTTTGATTATTGTGATCAAGCTCTGAAAATATATCATCGAGCAATAGAATTGGTTTTTTTTTAAAAAATTCTTCTAAATATTTAAGCTCATTAATTTTCAACCAAAATAAACTTAATCGTTGTTCACTTCTGGACCCGTACATGTGAATATCTTTTTTTGGATTCATAAAAATATGGTATTCATCACGATGAGGACCAATTAAAGTTCTTTTAATTAACAATTCTTTGTGAAGTGATTCGCTGAAAAGTTTCTGGTTAATTTTATTTTCTTTGTACACAATTTCAAATTGTTTTGAGTCGATAGTTTTATTTGTATTTAAATAAATAATATATCCTTCTCTTTTATTAGTAAGATATGAACCGTGGTCGATGAGTAGATTATTCCAATAATCTAATTCTGCGTCTAAATTTTGACTATTAAAACCAGATTCTAAAATCTTGTTTCTTTTTCGCAGTGCTTGATTGTAATTTGTCAATCTTTTCTTATATTCCGAATCGATTCCAGATAAAAACTTATCAAAGTATTCGCGTCTAACTGACATTGTCCTATCAATAATTTCAATCTGTTCCGGCGAAAATAAAACAACCGGTATTAAATTTTTTAAATATGAATGACGGCCTTTTTTAGTTTTTTCTAAAAAAAAAGTTTTTGTCAAACCGAAATCATCAATCGTTAGGTCTATTCTCCAATTGCTAATATCCTTAGTTTTTCTCTCCTCTATTTTTGCATCGACGTAACCATTATTTTCATTAAAAATTATCAACTGTTCTTCTTTACTTTCCCGAAACCCTTCTCCTTTCAAAATAAAATAAATTCCCTCGAGTAAATTGGTTTTGCCGCGGGCATTATCCCCAAATATTGCCGTTAAATATGGATTAATTTTAAAATGTTTTTTTTCAAAATT
>AMFJ01016557.1_pt1 | contig 12886 bp, 12 predicted proteins | sample 427208 | NCBI WGS metagenome assembly AMFJ01 (sample SAMN02954298, study PRJNA114691) | groundwater metagenome | biome: aquatic; feature: subsurface aquifer; material: sediment; isolation source: subsurface aquifer sediment | place: USA: Rifle, CO | collected 2008-08
GGAGTCGTATCCTTGGAGCAGTGGGTACATGGTTTCGTGGTACCAAACTGGATCTCCCTGGGCGATACGGCGGGTGAAAGACTCTCTTTTGAAAAGTTGGGTGGCGCTGATGTTGCTGGCGATCTTGATGATATCTTTGAGCGTGAGCTTGGTGAGCCAGTCGCCGTTTTGCTTGATTTTGACGAGGTCAAAGTTCATAATTTTGCTGACCTGTTCTTTCCAGGTCTGAATATTGGCGTCAATTTCTTCTTGAGTAATCAACTTGCGGCCTGTATCGCGTTCACTCGGGTCCCCGGCCAGGACAGTACCGGTGCCAAAGAGAAAAATGACTTCGTGCCCGGCCCGGGCAAAGTCCATGAGCTTGCGGAAACCAATGGTGTGGCCAAGATGAAGATCTTTGAAGGTGGGGTCGAATCCCTGGTAGAGGCGAATTTTTTTGCTTGCCATCAATTTTTCTAATCCTGCCCTGTCTGGCAAAACTTTGGTGACGCGGCGAGTTAAGAGATCGGGGGGAATTTGCATAGAGATATTTTATACCATTTGCATTGTATGAGGGCTGGCGAGATGAGAATGAAGAAGCGAGTGGTCGAGTTTGTGAGCAGCCTTTTCGAGATCGTGGGTGGTCGTGGCTTTCATCCATTTGTCCATCTTTTTGTAAAATTGGTCTTTCGTTGGAAGATAAGCAAATCTACTAATTAACTCCTCTCGGAGGTTTTTTATATCTTGTTTGCTAGCTAGACTGTATGGAATCCTTTTTACTGCTAAGTCAGTTATCTTGAGCAGAGCTGTCAGGTTTTCTATCTTAGTAATCCAAAATTGTGACTCTTCTTTAATAATTTCGCGAACATCTTGTTTAGAAACGAAATTTTCGTCTAAGTATTTAAAAATTGGGGTCCAGTCGATTGCTTGGGTTTTAGTAGTCATAATTTGATTAAAGCATTATACTAACAGCTATGCAAGATTGGGCACAGGTGTGGAAGCAGAGAAAGTATGGGAGACGAGGGAGAGTGCGATGGGACAAGCAGACAATCCTTAAATATCTAGGATTAATTGCGCTCTTTGGGACACTGGCGGGAATCTTTGCCATGTTCGTGATGTTTGCGTGGTTCGCACGTAGCTTACCTGACCCCAACAAGATCGTGCGGAGGGAGGGCTTCTCGACCAAGATCCTGGATCGGGACGGGGGGACACTGTATGAACTATACCAAGACTATAACCGGATCCCGATCGAAATAACCGATGTGCCCAAACAACTGCAGCAAGCAACGATCGCGATTGAAGATAAAGAATTTTATACCCACCAAGGATTTAGTACCTGGGGAATGATTAGAGGATTGCTACGCGGAATTACGCGAGGGAGAGCACAGGGCGGTTCCACGCTGACACAACAACTAGTAAAAAACGTGTTACTCACGAATGAGAGGTCTCTGCCGCGGAAGTTTAAAGAACTGGTGTTGTCTCTCCAGATAGAGCGTAAGTTTAGTAAAGACGAAATCTTGCAGATGTATCTGAATGAAGCTCCCTACGGTGGAACAGCGGTGGGGATTGCGGCGGCCTCGGAGCGATATTTTGGGATTGAACCGAAGGATTTAACACTTACCCAATCGGCGATATTGGCCGGAATGCCCCAAGCTCCCTCACGTTACTCACCATATGGAAGTGATAAGTCGGCTTATGTGCCGCGGGCAATGGCAGTTTTACGCCGGATGAGGGAAGATGGATACATTGACAAGGACATGGAAAACCAGAGTGTCAAGGAACTTGAGAGTGTCCAATTCCGAGAACAGACAGGTTCACTCAAAGCTCCGCACTTTGTATTCTATGTGAAAGATCAGCTTGTCGAGTTGCTTGGTGAGGCACTGGTTGAAGAAGGTGGATACACCGTGACCACAACACTGGACTCGGAGCTCCAGGATTTTGCCCAGACGGCGGTGAAGGAGGAAATCGATAAGCTCGAGAAGGTGCATGTGACCAATGGGGCAGCGATGGTGATCTCCCCCCAGAACGGAGAAATACTCTCAATGGTGGGGTCCAAAGACTATTTTGCACCTGACTATGATGGCAAAGTGAACGTTGTCTTGTCGTCTCGTCAGCCGGGGTCAGCGATTAAACCAGTGACTTACGCCACAGCCTTTGCTAAAGGCTACTCTCCTTCGAGCGTTCTTTTGGATGTTCCCACCAAGTTTCCGGGTGTAAAAGAGGGTGAGTTTTATGAGCCAAAGAATTACGACGGTAAATTTCACGGTCCAGTCCAGTTACGGTTTACCCTCGGATCTTCACTCAACGTTCCGGCCGTAAAACTCTTATCGTTGGTGGGTCTAAAAGACATGCTTCAACAGGCATACGACATGGGCTTTCCGAGTCTGGCTCCAACTCCAGAAAATATGCGACGATTTGGGTTGTCAGTGACCCTGGGGGGTGGAGAAGTACGGCTTTTTGATTTGGTACATGCATACTCCGCATTCGCTAATGGGGGAGAGCGTGTAGAACCAGTTTCTATCCTTAAAGTGGTGAAGGATGGTAGGACTCTTTATGAATCTAAACAAGCGCAAAAACAGCGTGTACTTACACCAGAAGTGGCGTTTTTAATAAATCACGTGCTGTATGACAATAACGCACGCTTGCTGACTTTCGGGGCTAATAGCTACTTGAATATGAGTGGGAGGTCAATTGCAGTGAAGACCGGGACAACTAATGATAAACGGGACAACTGGACTGTGGGGTGGAGCACCCATGCGGTTGTGGGGGTCTGGGTAGGGAATAATGATAACTCCGCTATGAAAGAGGTAGCATCTGGGGTAACGGGGGCGTCCCCAATTTGGCGAAAAATTATGTTAAAAACTTGGGAGAAATACAAAGGAGAAGATTTTGTAGCACCTCCTGGAATCGAGAGTCAATTGGTGGACACTATTTCCGGTTACCCAGAACATGATGGATATCCCACACGAGCGGATTATTTTGTGCGAGGAACGGCACCAACTGAACCAGACCCGATGCATACCAAAGTAAAAATATGTAGATCCGACGAGAACAAATTGGCAAGTGACGTGGACATCGCACGGGGAGAATTTAATGAGAAAGAATATTATGTTTTGAAAAATGAAAGTAGTGGGTGGCAAGATGACATCTGGGCTTGGATTGACTCGCAAGGTGAAGAAAAATATAAAGTCCCGCGTGAGTATTGTGCTGCCAATACCGAAACAGTGATTGGATTTGAAAAACCCAGCGGAAATAGTCGGGTAGAGCAGAATACATTTGAAGTCAGATTGAGCGTTACGACCAGTAAAGAAATAGAGTGGATTAAACTGTACAAGAATGGAGCGGAGATCGAGACGTTTGGGGCGAGTAAACAAGTGACAACGAATATCACTCTCCCTGACGGGACTTACGAATTAATGGGTAAAGTGAAAACTAAAGATGGGGCAGAAACTATTACTTCAATCAAGATTGGAGTGAAGATGGCCTGGGACTTTGTTCCCTCCCCGACTGCAACGGCCTCCGCTACACCTTAAGATTTTGAATCTATTTTAAGGGATTTTTTGAGTGTAGAAAGGATCAGGGACTGTTCTCTCTCTATATCGGATTTATCCGGCCAAGTCAAGGTGAGAAGATAGTTGTTGGTGTCTGCTAATTTGGTAAATGATTTACAGATAACACTTTGAATGGTTAAAGTAAGTTGATTGATTACCTGGATAATATCGGCGTAATTAAGGCTGGGGGGGACGATGAGAGAGAGATCACGAGATTGAGTATGGGCAAACTCTGAAACAATCCCGGAATAATTGATGGCGAGGGACATAAGGGTGTCGGTGACGAGAGTGTAACTCTCGTGAGAAATGGTGCCAATAAGCTGATTGCCAACTAAGATCTCATGTTTATGATTGATAAAATATTGTGTAATACCGAGATTGACTAACAAGCTAGTTAGAGAGTCTTTAGTCCCCATTACAGTCAATACTCGACCTTCGAGATATTTATTACCCAATTTGCGGAAAACCTTGCCAATCTCGAAAACAGTAATTCCTGCTTGTTTATGTTTTTTGTAGGTTGAAATAACTTTAAAGAGACCTGGTTCCAAATTGGTGCGAAGAGCATTTTGATCGGTAGAGAGTGTGTTGGCGAGGACAACTTCATCACTTTGACCATTGGAAGTGACAAGGGAACTGGTGATGTGTTCGTGAGCGCCTTGGGCAACAAGGAGATCCCGCAGACGTTCTTCGAAGCGGTAGATAGCGGGAGTGAAGTCGGTGGGGACAGGACTAGAGAGTGCCTGGACAGGAATATTGGTGTAGTTGTTGATGCGCAAGATGTCAGAGACTAGATCGTCTTCGACTTCGATGTCAGTACGGAAGTAAGGCACTTCGAGGGTAAGAGTTTCTATTGATTCTTCGACTATGGCGTATTCGAGTGATTTGAGGATATTTTTAATCTTGGCAAGGGGAATATCCATTCCGGAAAGGAGTTTGAGCCTGGATAGATGCAGAGTCATGGTTTTGGGAGTGACAGGACATGGGTAGTAATCATCGTTTTCGTAAACTGTGCCGCCTGCGAGTTCGAGGATTAAATCTGTAGTACGAGAAATAGCTAAATCGATAGTACGGGGGTCGAGAAACTTATCGTTGCGACTAACCGATTCATTAATAATTTTAAGTCGACGTGAAGAATGTCTAATGACACGTGGATCATAATTACCAGAATCGAGGATGATATCCTGAGTTGTGTTGGTGACTCCGGTATTCTTTCCACCTACCACTCCTCCAATGACAGTGATTTCTCCACCAGAAGTGAGAACAAAATCATTTTTATCTAAGACTGCTTCAGTACCCAGGAGAGTGATGATTTTTTCTCCTGTTTTTGCCCAGCGGATAGTGATATCTTTCCCTCTTAATTTTGAAATATCTTGAGTGTGCATAGTTTGGGCAAATTCAATCATCACAAAGTTAGTGATATCGACGATGTTGTTGATGGGTTCCATCCCGTAAAGTTTGAGACCGTCAGCGAGCCAGGATGGGGATGGCTTTACCTTAATTCCTTTAATAATTCTTGTTCTAAATCTTTTGACAGCATTAACCTTTACATCTATTGTTATTTTGTCTTTGGGATCGATATTTTTACCTGGCTTAGTTGAGATTTTGGGAAGTTTGAGGGGGATGCCTTCGAAAGCGGCAAGGTCGCGGGCGCAACCGATCATAGAGAGGAGATCGGAGCGGTTGAGACGCTGTTCGAGATCGAGAACGTCATTTTCGATGGGTTTGTCGAGCATAAGGCCGAGTTGGGTGAAGCTAGTTGCGATTTCTCTACCTGATTTAGTCGTCTCGATGTAATCCTTGAGCCAGATGAGAGGTATTTTCATAGGTAGACTATTTCACCTCCGTATAGCTTTCTAATATCTGTAATGCCGTATTTAGACATGACCAGGCGGTCGAGGCCCATGCCGAAGGCAAAACCAGAGTAATTTTCTGGATCAATACCACAGGCTTTGAGCGTGTTGTAATGAATCATGCCAGAGCCTAGTATTTCTATAAAGCCGCGATATTTACAGATCTGGCAGCCAGAACCATTGCAAAACCGGCATTCCATATCTACCCCCATGCCGGGGCTTACTTCGGGGTAGTATTTGTAACGAAAACGGAGCTTGACATTTTCGCCGAAGAGAAACTGGTGAAATTTGGTGAGCGTGTCTTTAAGATGTCCCATGGTAATCCCTTTGTCGACGACAAATCCTTGATACTGATAAAAGAAAGCGCTGTTGGTAAGACTGGTTGTTTCGTTGCGATAGCATTTGCCGGGGACGACAATACGCATGGGGGGCTTAAAGTCAGATAACATGCGAGTCTCGACGGAGGAGGTGTGAGTGCGTAGAAGCAAGTTTGGTTCCTCGATAAACAGAGAATCTTGTAAGTCGGTCGCTGGGTGACCCTCGGGGAGGTTGAGGCGACGGAAGTTGTACTCTACATCTTCGATCTCTGGTCCCTCTGCGATGGAAAAACCGTGATAGCGGAAAAATTCGTTCATTTCGCGGATAATTACGGTGGTGGGATGGAGACGGCCAGTAGGTCTCACAATACCAGGGATTGTTAAATCAGATTGTAGATCGTAAATAGTAGATTGTAGATCAGATAATTTTTTCTTGATTTGGAACTCTTGAGATTTTTTGAGCTTGTTCAGGAGTGGACCGTACTTTTGTTTATCCTGCAAGGTCAGACCTTGCAGGATCTTAAGTAGTGTGGTGGTACTCCCCTTTTTGCCGAGGTATTTGAGATAAATGGCGTCTAGCTCTGCCTGATTTGCCACCGATTCAAGGTTAGTTGCAAATTGCGATTCGATACTCGTAATCGTAGGTGAGATATCTGAGTTACTACGATGATTCGAATCATGGTAGTGCTTGACTTTTGGTTGTTCAACAACATAGTGTACGAGAGTTGAATTATTGGTTTGCTTGACCTGTGTGATCGTGATTGGCCAGATAGACTCATCAGTTTTTAGCTGGGTTCCGCCATCGGGGATATAATAGTCGTTCTCGATAGAGAGGACACGAAGCTTGTTGCTGGTCGGCAACTTGGCTGGTAGCCAGTTGGACATTTGTTTGAGTTGTTCGAGAGTGACAAACTGGGTTTTTATTTCAGGTTTTGAGGTCACCAACTTTGTAAGCTCGATGTTTAATTGGTCTGTATCTATCGACTGAATTCCTTCGTATTCGATAAAGAGCTTTTTGCCGATCCCGTGCATGCCACGGATGGGTATGAGTGCAGGGTAAACTTGACGAGCGATTAGATCTACCAAGTGTCCAGCGGTGTGCCACTGCATATGTTTGAGGCGGAGATCCCAATCGAATGCGAGCGAAACTGCGTCCCCGACTGCAAATGTTCCTTTGAGGCTGCCAACGTGTTTGATTTCGCCTCTGTTGTACTCGACGGATTTAACCTGGAGCTCGGCGGTGCCTGATTTGATCGTGCCTTTGTCGGATGGCTGGCCGCCACCTTGGGGGTAAAAGATGGTCTGGTCGAGGATGAGATAATCACTACCTACCCCTACCACCTGGGCAGTGGCGGTAGTTTGGTAGGAATCGGTTAGATAAAGTGCTTCGGTCATATGATCTACCTATTTTATCCTAAATAATTAAATTGCGTTATGGTCTTTCCATGTTCCGCTAAGTAAGTTTGATAATGCGGGGGTACATCCTCCTTTGCTCTTTGAGCTTCGCGGGACAAGAAAACCCCGCGTATTTTGCGGGGTGGCTGGGGTAAAAATTGTTGAAAAGTTTACGCTACAAACGCCCCGCTGGTAAAGGGGGTAAATGACTTGCTTGATTCTGAATGATCTGTTCTATTACAATGTTCTGCTAATTTGTCTGCAGTTTTCCCTGCCAACAAAGCAATTTCACCTGCCGTTTTAATTAAATCATTTTGATTTTTTTGAAGTAATGATACTTTATCATCTAAGACATTCACTTTATCATCGAGTGTCGTTACTTTTTTGTCGAGTACAGTTACTTTCTCTAAAATTAAATTTATTTTTTGGTCTATAGTGAGATTTTTGGTCATATGTTTATATATACTCCCTAGATACGCCAAAAGCAACCTCCTGATCATCGAACTCTAAATACAAGAGTCGAGCAGGTGGTTGCTCCTCGCAATTGGGCACTATACACCAGATGAGAGAATTTTGTCAACTACGACTTTGAAAGTAGTTGGATCGGTGACTGCCAGGTCGGCCAGGATTTTACGGTCAAGAGTACTATTCTTTTTGGTCATGGCATGGATAAACTTGCCGTAGGTATATGTAGAGTCAAGGGTACGGAGGGCAGCATTGATCCGAATAATCCATAATGTCCTAAAGTTGGATTTGCGATCTTTGCGGCCTTTAAAAGAATAATCAAGCGCATGAAGATAAGCTTCGTGGGCAACTTTCCACAGGCGATGTTTGGACATGCGGAAGCCCTTGGTGCGATTGAGGACTACGTGGTGGCGAGCGCGTTTGGCGGGACTGTTTTTGACTCTGGTCATATGATTAGATTCCCAAAATTTTCTTAATCCGTCGACCGGTCATGCCCGTCAAGAATTTGACGGTTTTCATGCGGCGAATTTGAGCTTTGCCTTTGTGGGAGCGACGATGGCGCATGTTTTGGGTACGACGCATGATTTTACCAGTGGCGCTGACTTTGACGCGACGAGTGAGTGACCTTTTGCTCCTGCGTTTGGTGCCTTTCATAAGTTATGCCTTTTTCTTGGTGGGGTTGACGATGAGAAATAGCTGTTTACCTTGGAGTTTAGAAACTCCGTCGGCGGAAGCTAAACCCTCGAGACTGATCAAGATTTTTTTGATCAAATCATGTCCAAATTCAACCTTTGTAATTTGGCGACCGGTGAATTTTACCACAATCTTGACGCGGTCGCCACCCTCGAGGATGTCCTTGATGCGCTCTAGACGGGAATTCATGTCACCCTGGGCAATAAAGGGAGAAAAACGGATTTCTTTGATCTCGACTTTGCCGCTGGCGGCCTTACCTTCACGATCTTTTTTGGCTTCGAGATATTTGAATTTTTTAAAGTCGATGACTTTGCAAACCGGAGGTTTGGCCATGGGAGCAATCTCGACCAGGTCTACTCCCCTCTCTTGAGCGATGGCGAGTGCTTCGGATTTGGAGAGAACTCCAATTTGTTTGCCAGTATCGTCGACCACTCTCATCTCAAGGGCCTTAATAAATTGGTTGACGGCGTAGTACTTCATGGGGATATTATAGCTTACTCTCGACCTCTTGTTTGAGTTTGGCTATTGTTTCGTCAAGAGAGAGAGTAAGTTGTTCCCCCTCCTTCGCTAAAGCTCCGGCGGGCAAGCCTGCCCTGCGTTTGAGTGTTATTGTATTTGTTTCTACTTCCCTTTTCCCGATGATGGCCAGGTATGGAACTTTCCACTCCCGCGCCCTTACCATTTTTTTGCCGAGAGTGTTGGCGCTTTCGTCGACCTCGACACGGAAACCCTCGTTTTTGAGTGCTAGGGCTATTGATTGGGCGTATTCTAGCTCGTGTTCGGAGATGGGTAGTAGGCTTACTTGAGTTGGAGCAAGCCACATAGGGAAGGCACCAGCGTAATGTTCGATAATGATACCGAGAAAACGCTCGGAAGAGCCGAGGATGGCGCGGTGGATCATAACGGGCTGTTGCTCGGAGCCATCACTGGCGGCGAACTTGAGCTTAAAACGACTGGGTTGGACCATGTCAATTTGGACTGTCGAGAGCTGCCATTCACGGCCTAAAGCATCGGTTGCCATGAGATCCATTTTGGGACCATAAAAGGCGGCTTCGCCTGGTCCATCATAATACTCGATGTGGTTCCTTTTCATGATTTTGACTGACCAAGCTTCGAGTTTGTCCCAGATTTTGGGGTCGCCCAGGTATTTTTCTGGATGCTCGGGATCACGGGTAGATAAACGATAGCGGTACTTGAAGCCGAAAGTATCCATAATTTCTTTGGTCATGGCTAGGGCCAGATCTACTTCGACATCAACCTGGTCCTCGCGACAGAAAATGTGAGCATCATCGGTAGAGAAACTGCGCACTCGGATGAGACCACTAAGTTCACCTGGTTTTTCGTCGCGGTAGAGCATGGCAAAGTCGGTGAGGCGTAAGGGTAGATCGCGGTAGCTACGCGGACGATTTTTGTAAATTTCGGCATGTTGGGGACAGTTCATGGGTTTGAGGAAGAACTCTTCATCCGAATAATGAGAATGGACGAGGAACATGTCGTCTTTATATTTGTCGTAGTGCCCGCTGGTTTTGAATAATTCGGCTTTGGCGATCTGGGGGGTATGAACTTGAGTATAGGACTGCTGGCTTTGGAGTGACTCGACGTAGTTGTTGAGGAGGCGGCGGACTAGTGCGCCTTTGGGTGAATATAGGGGCATGCCGGATCCGACTAAGTCGGAGAAGCTAAAGAGATCAAGTTCGCGGCCGAGTTTGCGATGATCACGTTTTTTGGCTTCTTCTATTTGCCAGAGGTATTTGTCTAGCTCTGCTTGCGAGAAGAAAGCCGTGCCATAGATCCGCGTGAGCATCTTGTTTTTCTCGTCGCCGTGCCAGTAAGCGCCCGCGACCGAGAGGAGCTTAAATGATTTAATCTCGCCCGTACTCTCGACATGGGGGCCTTTGCAGAGATCGACCATGCCCCCCTTTTCGCCTGGTTTCCCCGTCCAGTAGATGGTGATCCCCTTCCCTTCTCCCACGGCCTTGTCGACCCATTCGAGTTTGTAGGGATTGTCAGAAAAAAGTTCCCGAGCCTCTTTTTCCGTGATTTCGTGACGTGTAATAGGAAGATTTTTTTTGATGATCTCTTTCATCTGCTTCTCGATCTTGAGGAAATCGGCGGCGGTGATGACGACAACTTCTTTGTCCTTGACACTCCCGTCGAAGTCAAAGTAAAACCCCTCGTCGGTCGCAGGCCCCATGGCGAGGTGAATGCTAGGGTAGAGCTCTTTCATGGCCTGGTGCAGGACGTGCTCTGCGCTGTGGCGGAGGGAGAGTAAGTTGTCTTTATTTTGATCTGATTGCATATTTTTTCCTTTGTTTAGTATATCAGGTAATTTTGGCATAAAAAATCCCGCTTATGCGGGAATCGAGATCTGCCACGACCACTCGACTCCCTTACGGGTTGGTAGTAGTGGTGGTAGCAACAAAAAAGTGACTCATGTGTGGTTAATTTACATGATTTGAGATAAAATTGCAAGTTGTTGGGCGGTTAGCTCAGTTGGTATGAGCGCGGCATTGACATTGCCGAGGTCATAGGTTCGATCCCTATACCGCCCACTTTACCCCGCGCCCATCTGGACGTTGCGTTCAGAAGACATGCTGTATTTGGAGCCGGATTTAGTAACCTGACCCCAGAAGTAACTTTGACGCTTACCACGGCCAGCTCCCAGTTGGAGCCAGGCAGAACTATCTTCCAAACTTTTGCGCATGAAGATAATCCAGGTTTTGAGTTTTTGGAAGTAGTTGAGGTGGTAGAGACCAGAGTCGGAAACGTTATTCATGATGGCTAGTTCGATCTGTTTCTCGACCTGACCCATGGTTTTGACTAACATGGCGAGTTCTTGACGAACGCCATCAATTTCTTTGCGAACTTTTTCGTCGGCAAAGGAAAATAAAACTTGAGACTCTTGCTGTTTGTGTAGGTGAAAAGCCCGCTCTTCTCCCCTAGCTTTGTCGGCGGCTTGTTCTTCTCTCCCCTCTGCCCAGTGTTCGTACAAAGAGGCATCGGGGGCCTTGAGATCAGGAGCTTGGCCGGTTTTAGCGGAGCCCAGGAGTTGATCAAAGATGCTTTGAGCCGTACCCTTGACGACGTCATTCTTGAGTGAGTCGACAACCGAGCTACCCATGTCACGAACGGACTCCACAAAGTTGGTGGATCTGTTGGGTTTAACGGCCGGGCGCGGAGCTACTTTAGGATTTAGCGGCTTAAAGTTTTTGAATGGGTCGTTTGACATAGCAAGTGTATATTGTCCTATAATGCGGAAAGAATGTCAAGGGTGGTTTTGCGATCGGTGGCTTTTTCCTGTTTTTGGATGGCGGATAAGATAAAGTGGAGTTTGAGATTAGCTTCGGCGGATTTTTTGTACTGCGAGATAAGCTCTTCGGGAGTCTTTTTGAGTGATTTAGCGTAATCAGCCACGGTTAGCTTCAGCTCTGTGAGTTGTTTGGCTAGGCGTGAAAGGGCTGATTTGGATTCTTCTTGGATTAGGAGGGGTGAGACTACAAGTTTAGAACCCGCCAGGAGGGCGTCAAAAATAAGATTAAGCTTGTCGTCGGGTTTGGCATCTCCTGCCTTGCCGGCAGGCAGGTTTTTGAGTTTCTTGAGAGCGGTTTTGACATATTGCTTGTAGCTACCAAGATCGACGGTGGGGGCGGTTGCCACCTCGACAGCTAAAGTCCAGTCTTTGCCTATTTCCATCCCTTTGGGGGTAACCTTGGGTTCAATCAGGGGAGTTAGCTGATGTTCGTGGATTACCTTTGAATAAGCGGGGGGGAGGAGATGTTCCAAAACATGAGAATACAATTTGGATTTGTCGGAGGTGGCCTCGACCATGGAGAGAGGAGCTTTGCCGGGGCGAAACCCCTTAATCTCGGCGGTTTTCCCTACTTCAGACAGAACTTGCTGATAGGTATCGGCGATAGTTTGAGAGGATAGCGTAAGCTCAAAAGTGAGGGTACCGTCGGGTTTTTGTGTGATTGTAGCTTTTGTCATAGCTCTGGATTATAACATGTGCCGCAGAGAGGACTTGAACCTCTATCCCGTAGGGGACACGCTCCTAAAGCGTGCGCGTCTACCATTTCGCCACTGCGGCAACAGGGATATTATATTACAGAGTGAGGGGTAGTTGGTGAACAGGAATTTCGGCGGTTTTTATCTTGTTCATAAAGAAGCGGGTATGTCTAATCCAGCCGTCGGTACTGACAGAATTGTAAGTATGGGCGATAGATTCCAGACTAGAGATGTTGTATTTTTTGGCTAAGCCAGAGGCAACACCTTCGATAGATTCTTTAAAGGAAATGAAACAAAGTTTGTGATCGCCGTAGATACCCCAACCATAGGGGTTAATACAGTCCCCGGGCATGTGTTTACCAAAACTAGATTCAGTTCCGGCAATCGCCGCAAGCAGGGTCCAATCGAGACCGTATTCTTCAGCGGTGCGAATCAATATATTTTCTAGGCCTATCATGGGCGAGCTATATTTGGTCAAAATTGCCCGCATTTGCTGTGCCCGTAAGTCGGGTTCTGATGCTTTTGTTGGGGTTGTGCCAGAGAGAATAAGTACAAGAACGCTGGCTAAGCAAACAAGAATTTTCCTCATAGTTTGCGGATGTTACCACAAACTATAGGCTTGTCAACCTGC
>AMFJ01025396.1_pt1 | contig 12847 bp, 8 predicted proteins | sample 427208 | NCBI WGS metagenome assembly AMFJ01 (sample SAMN02954298, study PRJNA114691) | groundwater metagenome | biome: aquatic; feature: subsurface aquifer; material: sediment; isolation source: subsurface aquifer sediment | place: USA: Rifle, CO | collected 2008-08
GATGTTAAAATCTCGCATCTTGAGGTGTAATGGGTATAGACGATAGCTGATAATTATGCGTAAAATCTATAAGACCTTAAAAATCTTGCATGGACATTATGAAAGCAAAACTAAAAGTAATCCAAGGTGACATTACTCACCTGAAAGTAGACGCAATCGTTAATGCAGCAAATAATTCATTATCAGGCGGGTGTGGTGTAGATGGAGCAATCCATCGCGTTGCGGGACCCGAGTTACTCGAAGAATGTAAAAAACTTGGCGGCTGTTCTACTGGACACGCCAAACTCACAAAAGGTTACGGGCTGCCAGCACATCATGTCATTCATGCGGTTGGACCTGTTTGGCGCGGTGGCGCAAAAGGAGAACCGCGGCTCCTGGCTTCTTGTTATGAAAATAGCCTAAAGTTAGCGCTAGATAACGATATCAAAACCATCGCCTTTCCTGCGATTAGCTGCGGCATTTACGGATATCCTATCTCGCAAGCAGTTAACATTGCAGTGAACGAAACAGCAAATTTTCTCGAATTACATAATCAAATTGAAACAGTTTATTTCGTTTGTTTTGATGAATCTATCTTCGAAGCCTATCAACAAGCAGTCAATCATATGCACTATGACTCATAACTACGATGTATTACATGTTATTAAAGATCCTGTGCATGGCACAATGCAATTTACAACAAAAGAAGACAACTGGATCAAGCCTTTTATCGACAGCCCAAACTTCCAACGCTTAAGACACATCAAACAATTAGGCATGGGCGATTATATTTTCCCTGGCGCAGTCCATACCCGTTTTAATCATTGCCTAGGTTGTTGTTATGTTGCAAATCAAATTGCCAAAAAAATTGGTCTGCGTGACGAAGAACGCCAACTCGTGATGGTAGCTTGTTTGCTGCATGACATTGGTCATGGTCCTTTTTCTCACGCATTCGAAGATGTATTTCATGCAAAACTCATTCGCCATGAAGCATGGACACCTTTTTTTCTGGCTGATTATCGGCAAGAATCTTTTTTCAATACCTACAAACTTCGCAATCCGGAAAATTTTCTCACTGAAGAAAAATTCATCCTAATCGAAAAAATGATTATGCATAAATCGGCAGCAAAACAATTGCTTGCGGACATTGTTTCATCACAATTAGATGCTGATCGATTAGATTATTTATTGCGTGATAGCCATTTTTGTGGCGTCACGTATGGTCAATTTGATTTTCGCTGGATGATCAATTCCATGGTAATTACCCAATCCGCACAAGGCGAACGTCTTGGCTTAACTTACAAAGGAGTGGGAGTAGTTGAACATTATCTCATGGCAAGACGCCTAATGACACGCAATATCTATCATCATAAGAAAAAACTTGCACTCGAATTTTTCTTGATTCAATTGTTATGCAGTTTAGCGGAAAGTTTAGAAAATCATTTGCCTTATGCCGCAATCAAATCGACTCGTCTCGGAAAATTTTTATTGACGGTAAATCAATTCAATCAAGCTGCGCGGACAGCAACACAGGTTGAAACACTCAGGCAACAATTTCTAGTAGAAAATTATGTCCATTACAAAGAACTGTGTGACTATGATGTGTTTGCAATCATTAAAATGCTTGCAGATACAGAAGATCATCATCCAGCCGCCCAAATAGCCAAACGTTTGCATTATCGGCAAATGCCCAAAGTGGTTCGCCTGGAACAAGGCAATATTGCGAATACCGAATCCATTATTAATGAACTTAAAGAATCCCATAAAAAAACCCTTCAGGGCTGGCAACTTGCCATCATTAAAACTCCGCATCAGGCCTATTCCATGGAGGAGGATCCCATTTTAATTGCAAACGAACAAGGTATTGCAAAGCCGCTCAATGAAATGTCTCTTATTATTAATGCAATTTCTGACAAACCCGAACATACGACCTTTCTCTGTATTGATCATGCCATCATGCGCGATAAAAATGTCGTGCAACTTATTAATAAAGTTGCAGAATATAGTGTATAATTCGCTGTTTTAAGTTGAGGGCTACTTTCCATATGGTACTTTGTCCTGTCATTTTAGCAGCAGGCCTTGGCAAACGCATGCATTCGCAATCACCTAAAGTATTGCATTGCATCGGCGGAAAACCTCTGCTAGAGCACATTGTGCTTACCGCCAGCCAGCTTGGTTCGCCACATCAGCCGATTGTGATATATGGCCATCAAGGTGCAGCACTTCGTCGCCATTTAGCACATTTAAGTGTTACCTGGGTTGAACAACGAGAACAGTTAGGGACCGGCCATGCGTTATTACATGCTCTGCCGCATTTACCTGACAACAGCCATGTTCTGGTGTTATACGGAGATGTTCCACTTATTACTGCCAGAACGTTACAACATTTAATTCAGCAGACTAAAGAAAATGCACTAGGCATTATCACAGCACGCTTACGTGATCCAGCGGGTTTAGGCCGCATTGTACGCGACGATAAAAACAAAATTATTTCCATTATTGAAGAAAAAGATCTTCTGCAAACTCAAAAAACAATGAATGAAATTAATTCAGGAATTTACCTTATCCCAGAAAAATACTTACGCGAATGGCTGCCCAAATTACACAATGATAATGCACAACATGAATTTTACCTGACCGATCTCATTAGCATTGCTGTACAAAATAATATTTCAATCCACAGCATTGAACCTTTTGACGAAGAAGAAATCTTAGGTGTCAATAATCGCCAACAACTAAGCACGCTTGAACGTTTTTATCAAAAACAAGGTGCGGAAAAACTCATGCTGCAGGGCACCACGCTGCTTGACCCCGAACGCTTTGACTTACGCGGAGAAGCCCACATTGGTCAAGATGTCGTGATTGATATTAATGTCATTCTTGAAGGCAATGTCACAATCGGCCATGGCTGCGTTATTGGCCCCCATACCGTGCTTCGCAATGCCGTCATCGGTGATCACGTTGAAATCAAAGCATACTCGATTATTGATGGCGCTGAAATTGCTAATCACTGCGTTATCGGGCCTTTCGCGCGCCTGCGCCCGGGAACCGTATTATCAGAAAATGCCCACGTGGGTAATTTTGTGGAAGTAAAAAACAGCATGATTGGTACAGCAACCAAGATTAATCACCTGAGTTACATTGGCGACAGCGAAATTGGCAAACAGGTCAACATCGGCGCAGGCACTATTACGTGTAATTATGATGGAGTCAATAAACATAAAACAGTTATTGCTGATCATGCATTCATAGGCTCAAATACTGCTTTAGTTGCACCCGTCACCATCGGTGAAGCAGCAACGATTGGCGCAGGCTCTACTATTACTAATGATGCACCCGCAAAACAACTTACGCTTGGTCGCGCAAAGCAACTTACCATTCTGCATTGGCAACGACCAGAAAAAAAAGAACTCTCAGAAAAAATTGAAAAGGAATAACTATGTGTGGAATAGTCGGCGCTGTTGCGGAACGCAACATCGAGAAGATTTTAGTAGATGGGTTAAAACGTTTAGAATATCGTGGTTATGATTCAGCTGGTTTAGCAGTCATTAATCCTGAAAATCAATTGAAAAGTTTGCGCTGCCAAGGAAAAGTACGTGAACTTGCTGCTGCGCTCACAACAACAAAACTCTACGGCACTACAGGTATTGCACATACACGCTGGGCAACACATGGTGTACCCTCCGAACAAAATGCACACCCCCTAACTTCGCACAATCAGTTTTCATTAGTACACAATGGCATCATTGAAAACCACGATAGCTTGCGTAAAAAATTAATTGCTGCAGGCTACCAATTTAGTTCAGAAACAGATTCGGAAACAGTGGTGCATTTACTGCATTTTCATTATCAAAAAACCAATGATTTATTAAAATCGATTCGACAAACCGTCACAGAATTAGACGGTGCTTATGCACTTGGAATTCTTTCATCGCATCATCCTGGACATGCGATTGCTGTGCGTTCCGGCAGTCCTTTAGTCATTGGACAAGGCACTGCTGAAAATTTTTTCGCATCAGATCCGCTCGCATTACTGCCCCTCACAAAACAATTTATTTATCTTGAAGATGGAGACATCGCAGATATTACACACCACTCCATTGATATTTACACAGCGGATGCCAAAAAAGTAAGCCGCACCTCACACATTCTGGAATTAAATATTGATGTCGTTGATCGTGGTGAACATCGCCATTATATGAGTAAAGAAATTTTCGAACAACCCACCGCAATCGCCACACATTTAGAAGGACGCGTCAGTAAAAATGCAGTACTTGATACTATTTTTGGTGTAAAAGCAAAAGAATTATTTAAACAAATACAGCATGTGCAACTGGTCGCTTGTGGGACGAGCTATCATGCTGCAATGGTAGCACGTTACTGGTTAGAGGGGTTGGCTGGAATTCCATGTTCAGTTGAAATTGCCAGTGAATATCGCTATCGCAAACCTGTCGTACCCAAAAACAGCTTATTTGTTTCATTATCTCAATCAGGTGAAACAGCGGATACACTGGCTGCTTTACGGTTAGCTAAAAAAACAGGATTCTTATGCTCGCTTGCTATTTGCAATGTCCCAGAAAGCTCTCTCGTACGTGAATCCGATTTTCATTTTATGACACGCGCGGGCGCTGAAATTGGTGTCGCATCCACCAAAGCATTTACCACGCAATTAACCGCATTATTATTACTTACCATTTCATTGGGTCGACGCTATCAATTATCTCGCGAGACAGAAAAACAGTTAGTGGATCAGTTGCATCAACTGCCTAACATGATCAAATCAACATTACAAATTAATAATGCGATTATGCAGCTTGCACATAAATTTGTGGATAAGCAGCACGCATTATTTTTAGGGCGTGGCACGCTCTTTCCAATTGCACTAGAAGGCGCATTAAAGTTAAAAGAAATTTCTTATATTCACGCGGAAGGTTATCCAGCTGGTGAATTAAAACACGGACCATTGGCATTGGTTGATAAAAACATGCCGGTAATTGTTCTTGCACCCAATAATGAATTGTTTGAAAAAATCAAATCGAATTTACATGAAGTACACACGCGCGGTGGAGAATTATTTGTTTTCACTGACAGCCAAATTGATATCAAACAATCAGATCCCTCTACTCATCTCATTGAAATGCCTACCATTGACCCCATACTTGCGCCTATCAGCTATACCATTCCTATGCAATTATTAGCTTATCACGTTGCTGTGCTAAAAGGGACGGATGTCGATCAGCCAAGAAATTTAGCCAAATCGGTGACAGTGGAATAACTTAAGTGAAAATCCTTATTTTATTTTCGCTTTCGTCCGTGCACACGAATAATTGTCTCCTGCACTCATCAAACGATACATTTTTTGCAAATCTTTTTCTCCCGCCAAACGTCTGGCAAAAATAGCTTTAAATGATTGTTCGTTATGATGATCGCGTGTAGCTTCTAAAAAAACGCAGAGATCGGCACACAATACATTTATAGCGGATGTGCGTTGTACTTTATTTTTTAATGCCAATATATCTGTATACAATTTATTTTTTGGGTTTATTTTTTCTTTTCGCGAGAAAAATTGCACACCACTCGACATAGGATTCTTTGTGATATATTCTTCCGCTACATCAGTAATCATAGATTTCATTGTCATAAGATAATGTATATCTGCTCTTTTAGAGATAACATCTCGTTGCAATGACTGCAAGCACTTTATGACTTTTTTTGATTGACAGTTTTTTATTTTTTCATCTAATTCTTGATTCAGTGCATGAAAAATTTTTTCCATCCCATTAAATGCCGCCAACTGCATTTCAATATCCTGCTTTGACATATCTGGATGATCAAAATAATTAAATTGTGAATCGAGCTTTTGAGTTAAATCATAGATACATTTAAGATCTGTTGTTAATAGCAAAAAAACATCATTCCTTCGTGCAAGCATATAATAGCCATCTAAATAAAGATCTTCCACTTTATCTGCAAGTTTTTGGAAAAAATCTTTTTCCGCTCGCTCTTTAAAAAAAGCATGCTCCATCACTTGCTGTATAGTCAAGCGATATTCTGGTATTAAATCAATCATTCGATAATACAAATCAAATATAGGCTCATCATACAAACTATCGTCGTTTCTATGATTAGAAATTTCGCCTTTTTGGGCTGCCCCTATTAACGCTTTCAGTATAGAAGCTAAGGCAAAGAGATCCACTGCTTTATGATTAATCTTTTCATAGACCTTTTTTGTCTCATCATTAACTATCCACTCACTATTTTCTCCATCAGAACAAATAAGCGGCTTTAATTCCTGAGGAAATAGACTACCGCCAATCATTCTAAATTTCTTCCCAAGAAACGTTCCATCCGTACACACTTCAGCAATGGTATCCAAATCACCCAGTCTCACAGAAAATTCATCTTTATTTTTAGTTTTAGCATGAATCAACACATTTTCTATTTTAATATCGCGATGTACCACATTTTTTTCATGCAGCGCCATGACACCCAATACAATCTGCCCAAAAATGTTTTTTATTTGTTGCCGAGTTAACTTTCCGTAATTTTTTTTGATAAAATCATACAATGATCCTTCTGAAGCACGCGGAGAAACGCGCCTACCATTATCATCAAAATAGATAAAAGTTTGCAAAAATCGAGTATCCACCTGAAGGTTTCGCAGCAATCGCTGCACTTTGTTAGCCTGCTCAACCTGACGCTTACCCTCCCTGCGCAGATTTTTATTTTTCTCTTGTGCATCCAAATTTTGAGAAACAGCAACAGGAAGAGGATCCTCTAACTTGCGACCATCAGCCAATTCAGCATGTACATTTTCCGCTATGGAAAAACTAACACTATTATATGCGCCCGCCCGTTTTTCTTCTTTGCTAGGAACAAGACTTACCCCAACTCTCCGTAATTTCTTTAAATACGGTTTTAACAGTGACATCGCAAATACCCTCGTTTCAATCTATTGATTTAATTATTTTTTTATTTTTATGTCAGTTGAAGTAGAGCATTTTAACAACACTATATTAACAATTTCTTAACAAAGTCAGTCAATAGGTCTTGACGAAATAGTTTGCTATTTCAAGAATAAGCCTTGGCCCTTGATAAACAAAACCAGTATAGATCTGAATAAGGCTCGCACCGGCTGCAAATTTTGCTTTTGCATCGCCCGAAGAAAAAATCCCGCCGCAGCCAATAATCGGAATTTGTTCGCGCAAGATGGGCGCCAATTGTTGAATAACCTCAGTAGAACGTTTTGCCAAAGGTCTACCACTTAACCCTCCAGCTTCATGCGCTAAAGATAAATCTAACACACCTTCACGACTCACCGTCGTATTGGTAGCAATCACTCCATCGATGTTTTGCTCCAGAAAAACATCTGCCATCACAGTTAATTCTTCATAAGTTAAGTCTGGAGAGATTTTTACAACTAATGGCACATATTTTTTATTGGCGAGGAAATATTTTTTTTGTTCTTGCTTGAGCACCTGCAAAAGCAATTTTAACAAATCCGCTTGCTGCAAGTTTCTTAAGTCTGCCGTGTTAGGCGAAGAAATATTGATTGTCACATAACTTGCAAAAGGCGCAACACGTTGAAAACCCACTACATAATCCTGATAAGCAAGCGGAAGCGGCGTGTCATGATTCTTACCAAGATTAACGCCTAACACACCTTTGACGCGTGTTTTTTTTAATTGGGCGACAACATGGTCCAAACCTTTGCTATTAAATCCCATGCGATTAATCAGCGCTCTTTGCGAAGGTAAACGAAATAAACGCGGCAGTGGATTACCTGGCTGCGGTTTAGGCGTCACTGTCCCTATTTCAATAAAACCAAAACCTAATGCGAAAAGTGCATTAAGATAATCACCATCCTTATCCAATCCTGCCGCCAAACCAACTGGGTTTCTAAAAGATAACCCCATGACCTGACAAGGGGCATCCTGTTTGGGTAATAACTTAAGAAGACAAAGTGAATGCGCGAGACGTAAAATAGTCAGCGTGACATGATGCGCTTTTTCGGGCTCGAGCTGGAACAATAATTTTCTGATAAGTGAGTAATACATGCTTTCTACTCAAGACAAAGGACTACAAAAATGCGCTTCACGAACCGCAACTTACACCGTTACAAAACTCGCAATCAACCACTTTGTGCCCATTTTTTCAAACCGCACCTGCACCCTGGCATGCTCGCCACGACCTTCACATTGCAAAACCGTTCCAATGCCAAATTGCTTATGTGTGACTTGCTGACCAGGAGAAAGATATCCTCCTGTTTGTACCGCCATCTGCTTCACGGGAAAAGATACTTTTGTTTTCAAACGCACTTCTTCTAAAAATTCCGCAGGAATTTCTCGCAAAAAACGTGAGGGTCGATGATACACTTCCTTGCCATGTAAACGACGCGATTCAGCATACGTTAAATAAAGCTCCCGCATAGCGCGCGTCATACCGACATAACATAAACGCCTTTCTTCTTCTAACCCTTTAGGGTCTTCCATCGTCATGTAATGCGGAAATAATCCTTCTTCACAGCCACACAAAAATACCACCGGAAATTCCAATCCTTTTGCAGAATGCAATGTCATCAACTGCACGCCGTCCTCGAACTTTTCAACCTGCCCTTCCCCAGACTCTAAAGCGGAATAAACTAAAAACGCTGCCAAGGGCGACATCGTTAGTGTAGTATCCACTTCAAATTGCCGCGCCGCACTCACTAATTCTTCTAAATTTTCTAAACGTGCTATTCCTTTCTCACCTTTTTCTTTACGATAGTGCTCAATCAGACCGCTATTTTGAATAACATGTTCTACTTGTTCATATAAAACTAAACTTTGTGTATCCTCTGCCAATGTCTGAATTAATTGGATAAAATGATTCAATGCATTGGCAGCGCGAGCAGCAAAAAATTCCTGTTTCAGCAAAGTAATAGCCGAATTCCAAAGCGATCCCTTCTTTTCTTGCGCATGCGTACGAAGCGACATCATAGTACGGTCGCCAATGCCGCGCGTGGGTGTATTCACAATTCGCTCGAAAGCTGCATCGTCATCATGATTAACTATCAAACGTAAATACGCTAATGCATCTTTAATTTCTGCGCGTTCAAAAAAACGTAATCCGCCATACACACGATAAGGAATATTAAATTGCATTAATGATTCTTCAATCACCCGTGATTGGGCGTTCGAGCGATATAGAATCGCTACATCACGCAATGCGTTGCCCGATTGTTGCCAGTTACGGATGCGATTCACTAAAAAACGCGCCTCATCTAAATCATTAAAACCCGCATAGACCACGATTGGCGACCCAGCATCGCCTGCAGTCCATAAATTTTTTCCCATGCGGCCTGCATTATGCGCAATCAATGCATTTGCTGCATTGAGAATATTGCTGGTTGAACGATAATTTTGTTCAAGACGCGTCGTTACAGCCGATGGAAAATCTTGATTGAACCGTAAAATGTTTTCAATTTTTGCTCCACGCCATCCATAGATGGATTGATCATCATCTCCGACAATCATGACATGCGTATTTTGACTGGCCGCCAGCAAACGTATCCATGCATACTGCAGTGCATTGGTATCTTGAAATTCATCCACCAGAATATAACGAAAGCGTTGCTGATAATGCGCTAAGATATCAGGCTTCGTCAGCCACAACGTGTGAACCTTTAAAAGCAAATCCGCAAAATCAACCAATCCGCCACGTTGACATGCTTCTGCATAAGCGCGATAAATTTTTATCATCGTGCGTGTTACCGTATCACCATAATCTGGCAGATGATGAGGCTCCAATCCTTCATCTTTTTTGCCATTAATAAACCATTGCGCTCGTTTTGCTGGCCAACGATCTTCATCTAAATTTAACGTCTGAATGACTCGACGCAGCAAACGTAACTGATCATCTGCATCTAAGATCTGGAAGCCTTCCGGTAAATTAGCATCACGCCAATGCATGCGCAGCAAACGGTGCGCTAAACTATGAAAAGTACCAACCCACATCGATTTAGCTGTAGGACCTAATAGACCCTCAATGCGTGAACGCATTTCATTTGCCGCTTTGTTAGTGAAAGTGACGGATAAAATGGCAAAGGGTGATAAATGTTCTTGTTGCACTAACCAGGCAATGCGATCCGTTAACACACGCGTTTTTCCGCTGCCCGCGCCTGCCAGTACTAATTGATGGCCAAGCGGGGCTGTCACCACTGCACGCTGTGCATCATTTAAAGAATCAAGTATCATGGAGTTCATCATAACGCGTTATTGTAAAGCACAAGAAGTTTTTAATCGATGAATAAATCACATTATCAACAAGCACAATTTCTTCTCAGCGTAGCCACTGTTTCACAACTTCCAACAGATGAAGGCGTTGAAATAGCCATTATAGGCCGCTCAAACGCAGGTAAATCAAGCGTGCTGAATCAGTTGACACAAAATAAAAAACTTGCGCGCGTCAGCAAAACCCCCGGGCGCACACAACTCATTAATCTATTCGCGCTAGATGAACAGAGACGTCTGGCAGATCTCCCGGGTTATGGTTATGCAAAAGTACCGCCCGCCATGAAACAACGTTGGCAAGCATTAATCGACACCTATTTACGCGATCGCGAATGTTTAAAAGGATTAATCCTGGTAATGGATATTCGCCATCCCCTTAAGGCATTTGATCAAGCGATGTTAAAATGGAGCAGTCAATGCAATTTGGCAGTGCATATTTTATTAAATAAAGCTGATAAATTAACACAGAGCGCAGCATATAAAACCTTGCGCGAAACAACAACCGCGGTCAGTCATTATGCAAATCCCATCACCATTCAAACTTTCTCTGCCTTAAAAGGAAAAGGAGTAAAGGAACTACGTGAACAGTTGGATGCGTGGTTTTGCTATTGACATTCACAAAAATTTATCGGTATGCTGCTGGTAGCGATACATAAACTTAAATGCAGAAATTATCCCGCCCGTTATTCAATTTTGCATCTTCATCAAGAATCGCTTTAAAAATAAAAATCTGCCGGAGCCATTGATTTATGGGGAAAAACAATTATCTTAATCAAGCATCTGATACGCCCATCATTCCAGCAAGCAAATCGCTGCCTGAAATAACATTTCGTTCTATTATTTTAGGTATTTTCCTGACTGTCGTGCTTGCAGCAGCCAATGCTTATCTTGGTCTAAAATTAGGCCAAACCGTTTCTGCTTCCATCCCTGCCGCTATTATTTCAATGAGTATTTTGCGATTTTTTAAGAATTCAAATGTGCTGGAAAACACCATGGTCCAAACCATGGCGTCGGTAGGCGAAGCATTAATAGCAGGCGTGACGTTTGTTATGCCTGCTTTGATTATTTTGCATATCTGGGATGGATTTTATTATTGGCAGACTGTGGGCATTTCTTTATTAGGCGGCATCTTAGGTGTCCTTTTCACGATTCCCCTGCGTCGCGCGTTATTAACCGACAAAACCTTACGCTATCCTGAAGGTGTTGCGATTAGTAATGTTTTAAAAGCCAGTCTCGCTAAAGAAGCAACTGACGTCAAAGCATTGACATGGGGCGGAATAGTCGGCGCAGCCATCTCATTGTTTCAAACAGGATTCCAAGCTTTAACAGATACATTTGATTTTTGGATCAAAACATCCAAAACGATTGTTGGTTTTCAATTAGGATTATCCCCCGCATTACTTGCCGCAGGTTACATCGTTGGCGTGAATGTCGCGATCAGCTTTGCTGTAGGAGTGACTATAGGTTGGTTGGCTGGCGTACCCATTCTCACCTTATTTTATGGAATGCCCCCTGCTGACAGCGCGGCAGATATTGCCATGTCCATCTGGAAAGCACACATTCGCTATCTGGGTGTAGGCACCATGTTAGTAGGCGGCCTATGGACACTATTGCTGCTTTGCAAACCCATCGCGCAAAGTATAACAGCTTCTTTTGTTTCTCTACGCGAAGCAAAACGAACCGGCAAAAGCAGCTTACGTACCGAACGCGATGTTCCCATTAACTATGTCGTATGGGGCATTATTTTTTTATTAATCCCCATTTTTGTTTTAATTACGTATTACATCGTTCCGCCCGAACAGAGTATATCTAACCATTTTCGATATTTTCTTTGTGGCTTTACCACACTCTATGTATTCATTGGTGGATTCTTATTTTGTTCTATTTCAGCCTATTTTGCTGGCTTAATTGGTTCATCAAACACACCTGTATCAGGATTATTAGTGTCATCCTTGCTAATTTGCTGTCTGATATTATTAGCTTTCTTTGGCATGCAAGGCGGGATTGCCGGTAGAGAATTATTTGGCATTATTCTCGGCATCAGCAGCAGCGTCATTATTTGTGTTGGCTTGGCTATTTCAAATGACACGATGCAAGATTTAAAAGTTGGCCAAATTGTGGGGGCAACACCATGGAAGCAACAATTTATGTTAATCTTGGGCGTAGTCGTTGCTGCATTTATTGTTCCGCCTATTTTAGATCTCTTGTATAACGCGTACGGAATCGGCGGCGTTTTCCCTCGCCCTGGCATGAACAAAGCACAAATGCTGGCTGCTCCGCAAGCGGGTTTAATGGCCACTGTTGCAGAAGGTGTTTATACACATAATTTAGAATGGTCCATGATCACATTAGGAATTATCATTGCTGTCATTTGCATTGTGATCGATGAAATTGTAAAAAAGAATTTTAACACTCGCTTGCCAGTTCTCGCAGTAGGCTTAGGTATTTACTTACCTATGAGCACCACTATTCCAGTTATTATCGGCGGCTTTCTTGCTTATGCCATCCAATTGCGTCTCAACAGAATGTATCCGCACGCGGGAAAAGAAACGCAGGCCAATAAGCATCGCCATCGCGGTTTATTGCTTGCTTGTGGC
>AMFJ01007475.1_pt1 | contig 12845 bp, 14 predicted proteins | sample 427208 | NCBI WGS metagenome assembly AMFJ01 (sample SAMN02954298, study PRJNA114691) | groundwater metagenome | biome: aquatic; feature: subsurface aquifer; material: sediment; isolation source: subsurface aquifer sediment | place: USA: Rifle, CO | collected 2008-08
CAAATTTTTGTCCATAAGGTGGAAAGTAAACATTTGATCCATTTTCGCCCATAGGTGGATATTTTGACCAATTCGAAACTACTGGTGTATTTTTAAATCCAATTTTTGAAAATAACTTTTCCCATAAAATTTTAGAGTTCAAATCATATGCCAAATCATGAACATTATTACGTCCAAAAATTGACATTGCTGTGTTTCTAGAATTTTGAAGCGTAATATATGAAAGAATAAAATTAATGATTAGTTGTTTTGGCTTTACGACCCCAGCCCACTCATTAATCCAAGAAGCAAGTGTTTGTTGTGGTTCTCGGACAAGATAAATCAAATGTATATTGTCGAGATCAATTCCTTTAATTCTCAAGATTACTTGGATGGGATCGAAAGATGACTCTATATTTGTATAAGGACCTATTGTTTCTTTTACATATATGGCATTGTCCGAAGGAACAATCCAATTGTACAGGCGGTTTTGCATTTGCCATCTTAAAATTGTTTTTAATGGTTGATGAAAAGATTTAACCTGTGAACAACCCATAAGTCTCATTGTAAATGTCGACCCGCTCCTACAATGTCCAATTCCTAAAACTATTTTTGAACCAAAATTTTTTGGTATTTTTATTGAGTTAGCAATATTTGTATAAACATTATTTAAATTTAAATCTACTTTTTGAAAAATACTTATACTCATACAAACGAACATTATATCACTGAAGTCGTTAAATGATAAAATAAATAATAGATGAAGATACTATTCAAATTTTTGACCATATCACTTGCAATTATGTTTTTTTTGACCAATCTTGCTTGGACATATTTTGGACCAATTGGAAAATTTTCTGACTCAATAGTATTTGTAATTCCTCAAGAACAAACAAATTTTAATTTGGTAGATTCATTATACGATCAAAGAATTATTAAGAATAAGAACGCCTTCACATTCTTGTTTAATAATTTTACAAAAACTAAGGAAATAAAATCAGGAGGCTACAAATTAACTCAATCCATGAATGCCTGGGAGATAATAGAGAACATTACAGATAAACAAGACCTAATGTGGGTGAACGTTTTCTACTGCCCTCGTAAGGAGCAGGTTGGAGAAAAATTAGCTACAACTTTAGGTTGGGATCAAGAAAAATTAAATAGGTGGAACAACCTCTTTCGTGATACTGAATATTATGAAGGAGTTTTTTATCCTGATACTTATTTAATTCCCATAGATGAATCTGTTGAGGCGATAGCCCAAAGATTTGTAAATAGATTTAATGAAAAATTCGAACCCTTGGCAAATGAATTCATGTCTAAAAATATCAAATGGACAACAGGAATTAAAATTGCATCCCTTGTTGCACGGGAAGCTGCAGGAAGAGAAGATGCAAGGTTAATTTCTGGAATTATTTGGAATAGATTAAATCAGGATATGCGACTTCAAATTGATGCCACAATGCAATATACACTTGGTAAAAATGAAAATGGAAGTTGGTGGGGAAATATAAGTTTAGAACAGAAACAAAGTGATTCACCATATAATAGTTATAAAAATGAAGGTTTGCCACCCACCCCAATCTGTAGCCCAAACGTTGATTTTATTGAAGTAGCACTTAATCCTGAGGAAACAGATTGTATATTCTATCTACACGATCAAAATCGCCAAATACACTGTGCAAAAACATACAAAGAACATAAAGAAAACATAAGATTATATCTTTAATATATGATAAATTTCTGGAAAAAATTACCACGGCCGTTCACGGCCCTTGCACCAATGGAGGACGTTACTGATTTTATATTCAGAGAAATTGTAGCAACAGAATTACCTAGACCTGATGTTATGTTTACAGAATTTACAAATGTTGAGGCATTAAATTCTGAAGGGTTTGACAAAACAATTCATCGATTTAAATTTAGTGAAGCACAAAGGCCAATAGTTGCTCAAATCTGGGGAATGAAATCTGAAAATTATTATAAAACAGCAAAATTAATTGTAAAACTTGGTTTTGATGGAATTGACATTAACATGGGCTGTCCAGATAAAGCTGTTGTTAAAATAGGTGCTTGTTCAGCACTAATTAATAATCATCCCCTAGCTAAAAAAATAATTAAAGCAACTAAAAAAGGTGCAGGCAATTTACCAGTTAGTGTAAAAACTCGAATAGGTTTGACAAAGGTAGTAACACAAAAATGGATTACCTTTTTACTCGAACAGAAATTGGATGCAATTACTATCCATGGAAGGACTTCAAAACAAATGTCAGATGTGCCCACTAATTGGAATGAAATTAAAAAAATAGTTGAGATTAAAAACAAAATCTCTCCTGAGACAATTATTATTGGAAACGGTGGTATAAAAAACTATGGTGATGGAATTAAAAAATCAAAAAAATACGGTGCTGACGGAGCAATGATAGCTACAGGAGTTTTAAAAAATCCTTGGGCATTTGAAAAAAAGAATACTAAACATACGCTTGAAGAAAATATTGAAATTCTTGTTAAACATTTGAATTTATACAAAAATACATCTGATGTTAAAAAACGTTATGATGTTTTGAAAAAGTTTTTCAAAATGTATATTAATAATACTATTGGAGCCAGTACACTCCGTGCAAAACTAATGGCAACCAAAACAATTGATAAAGCATTAGAGATACTTAAATAATGTATACAGTTTATATTTTAAAAACTTCAAAAAACACACTTTATACAGGGATTACGACTAATCTTAAAAAGAGATTAAATGAACACAGATTAAAAGGTAAAAAGTCTGCAAAATATATGAGATCGTTTGAAAGTTTTGAATTAGTTTATAGTGAGATGGTGGAAACCAGAGGCGAAGCCTTAAAAAGAGAATTTGAAATCAAAAGCTTGACAAGAAAAAAGAAAGAGAGTTTAATTAATAATATATGATGTGGGGATATGGAAATAACTATTTTAGTGAAATGCGCTATGGAACTTTTGGACTTCTAATTCCACTTATGATTTTTGATTTAATCCTTCGTGGCTTTGCGCTATGGAAATCAGCTAGAAAAAATCAAAATATCTGGTTTATTGCCCTTTTAGTAGTTAATTCAATGGGAATATTACCAATTATCTATCTTGTACTAAACAGAGATTTAAAATCAGCTTCAAAAAAGGTCTCAAAGAGAAAATAACCTATAATATCATTGACATTTCCTATACATCATGTTATTATTCATATATTGATTTGTGAGTGACTGGTTGTAACTATTAATTTACTTCAGGGTTTCTCCAATCTTTTTTGAAAATGTATAAAAATTTTAATCGTGGTTCTCGTGGCGGTGGTTTTAAACCACGTACCAATTATGGTGCAATGGGCAGACGTTTTGGTGCTGGTGGAAGAGGAAGGGTGGCTCGTGTCTTTGATCCAACAAGTGTAATCAATGCTCAACAAAATGAAGATGTAATTATTCCAATAGAAACTTATTCCTCAACACATACTTTTTCTGATTTTAAAATAGATGCAAAATTACAATTGAACGTTTTAGATAGACATTATGGAACACCTACACCTATTCAAGACCAAGCTATTTCAGAAATATTAAATGGTCGTGACTTAATTGGTATTGCAAATACGGGAACTGGTAAAACTGCAGCTTTTTTAATTCCACTACTAGATAAAGTTATCAAAAATAGAACCGAAAAAGTATTAATTGTCGCTCCAACTAGAGAATTGGCAAGCCAAATCAGAGATGAATTTTATCTTTTCTCAAAAGGGCTAAATATATATTCTGCTCTTTGTATTGGTGGAGAAAATATAAATAGACAGAAACAAGAATTAAGAAGAAATCCAAATTTTATAATTGGAACACCAGGAAGACTTTTGGACCATGTTGATTCGCGTAGTTTAAGACTTGATGATTGTGCTTCTATCGTACTTGATGAAGCAGATCATATGGTAGACATTGGTTTTCTTAAAGACATTCAATATATGATTTCGTTACTTCCACAAAAAAGACAGTCGCTATTTTTCTCTGCAACAATTGATGGAAAAGTAAGAAGTGTTTTAAATGCTTTTGTTAATAATCCTGTTACAATCTCTGTTAAAACAAGAGAGACTGCAGCAAATGTCAAACAGGAAGTAGTAAAGGTCGATAGCCAACACAAAAAAATTGAGCAACTTCACGACCTTTTGAAAAAACAGGAATTTGATAAAGTTTTAATTTTTGCCAGAACAAAACATGGTGTACAGAAATTAGCTGACGAATTAATGGCTAGAGGATTTAAAGCAGATGCTATTCATGGAAATAAAAGACAAAGTCAAAGATTAAGAACACTTGATAAATTTAAAAGAAGTAATATAAATATCTTAATCGCAACTGATGTTGCTTCCCGTGGACTTGATATTCCAAACGTTAGTCATGTTATAAACTACGAAGCACCAGAATCATACGATACATATATTCACAGAATTGGAAGAACAGGAAGAGCAGACAAAAAAGGCACTGCAATTACTTTTGTTTAAATTGAAAGCAAACTTAAAAATCTTGTCCAGATATTTTGATTTGTATTTGTTACAACTCCAGTTTCCGAGTCTATAGTTACTGTTTTTGGTAAATTTACCTCAAATAATCCTAACAGTTTTTTAATTTCAACACCTTGAACCTCAAACTCAACTTTGTTGTCATTGTTTGTTTTTGCTTCAAACGAAGTTGGCGTATCTAGTATGCCATCATCGAGAAGATTACTTACAGCTTCATCAGGACTATTCTCTGTTTCAATTTCTCCTGCAGCTGTTTCAATTAATGTTTTACCATTTACTGTTCTCGTTTTTAGTTTTAATTTAAATTTATTTACTGTCCCGTCTGAAGATGTTGTTTCACTTTCTGATTCAAATTCTGATTCCAACTCAGTCTCACCTTCTATTTCATCCTCAACTTCATCAATATCATCATCTATATCTTCTGCATCATCTAAATCTTCAACTTCGTTTCCATCTTCTTGGTTATCTATTTTTATCTTTCCAGTTGTTAATCGTACTTCTTTTTTGACTTCAATTTTCTCCTGTTTTTTTTCTTCGTTTTCTTTACGCTTCATTTCCTTCCTTTGCTCTTTCTTAATTTCTTCTGTTTTATTTTCTTCTACTTTGTTCTCATCAGACTCACTTAAAACACTTTGTGTATTTGCAACTTTTGAATCTGAAACCTGACTAAAATTTACAAGTCCAACACTTAATAGTATGCCTGTAATAGCGAGAACAGAAAGTAAATCTTTACTACGAAGTAGCAAGCTTTGCTTATTCTTGTATTTTTTAACCATGCTTAACTTTAAACAAATTGACAAACCATGTCAACGGGGAAACACCCTTATAAGGTTGAACTTTTTTTGACCAAACAGACAAGATTATCCATTCTTTCTTTTCGTTCTGTTTTGCCACTACTTCTATCCTAGTATCATTCCAAGTTCTGTAATAAACCCAAGCTCCTTGGATTTTTGAGTATCTACTTTGATCAGGCCGATTCCAAACAGCCCAAGCATCACTCTGTTTTATTCCTCTTTCGTTAAGTCTAGAGAGAGCATGATTTGTCCAAATTACTCCTCCGTAGTTTTGTTCCATTTTATTTTAATAAAACTAATTCTTTGGTTAATTTTTTAATCTCCGTCTTTATTAATTTTTCAACATCTTTACCTATTTTTTGATTTAAATAATCCAATAATCCTTTGTCATGTGGGGCTTTGTGAAACTTTTCTAAAAATTCTTTGTGATTTTCTTCAGGCAAATCTCCCAAACAACATTCAAGGACTCTATGATGTATTAATTCTTCAACATATGACCACAACTCCTGCGCCTCGTCATTTGACGACACAAGTTTTTTGATCTTTTTGTCAAGACCTTTAATAACAATTAAATGATCGTAGAAAATTATTGACATAATTTTATAGCACTCTCCTTTCGTCGATTGTAGAAAAGTGTACTCATAATATTTTAATATTGAATCTCATATTTGTATTAAACTCCCTTCTGGTAAATTAATATCATTATACTTCACTGGACCTAATTGTATTTTGTTTTCTGGATCATCAACAAAGAAAAGTAAAACTGCCCCCCTTTTATATCGAGCCCCGCCTAGATACTCCATTACTTCAGGACTTCCTCCGAAGTGTTTTCCGGTAAACGCCGCTGGCCCAGCGTCAGCTATTGCAGCAACTACAGCATTTCCATTTTTAGTATTTATAATCATGACTTTTCTATATTTATACCAATCGCGAAGATAAGGTTGTCTTTGTGACCAATCGGGTAAATAAAGTGTTTGAACAACTGCATACCACTTTTCTGTTGTAATTAGTTGTTCATTTAAATTAACTTTGGATTTAGCAAAATATCCCCATGCTCCAAGTCCCGGTGCAATTCCCTCTTTATAATATGGCCCATGATTTTCCAAAATATCACCTGGGTATCTTTTTAAATGTTGTTCGGCACCAATATAACCATACGACGTATTTAGATGTTCTCCTTCAAGGCCAGCCTTGGCAGAAATGTTTGTTAAATTTTTAACCACTTCTTCTAACTTTTTTTCTTCATCTCTAGAGAGAGGTCTGACAGATTCTGGTAACATATTTTTTAAACTTTCAATTAATTCTTTTTGAGGTAAAATGTCTCCTTCTTTTTTACCAAATTCATTAACACTTTTTGCAAATTCAGCAGGGGTTGGAAGTTGACTTGTCCCAGTTGGAAGAGCCAATAATAAAGATCCAGTCAATGCTCCTGCAGAAATTATTTTTGCACTATGTTGACGGAGATTTCCTAATTGGAGTCCTTTTTCAAGCAAAAATTGGTGAGCGATAGGAAACTTATTTTGGAAACTCTTTTGAGCCTCTAATCTTTTTAGCTTTAAACTGTTACGAAAATCATCAAGAGCAGTATTTTGCATTATATTAATTTTTTAAGTCTTTCGATCGTTTCTTCTTTACCCAGAATTACAATCGATTCATTAATTGGTGGTGTGAATTTCATGCCAGTTATGGCAATTCTTAAATCCATGAAAAAGTCACCAGTTTTAAAATTATTTTCTTTAACAACTTCCATTAAATCACGATCTCTTTCAATTCCTTCAACTGCTTTTGTTAAATGCTGTTTATAACTCTCTCCAAACAATTTTATATCAATATTTGGTTTGTTGTAAAAGAAATCTGCAAGATTTTTAAAATCTGAAATTTTTTCTAACCTATCTTGTAACAAACTAACAATAGATTTATTTTTTTGATTATTTTCTAATTTAAGTTTTGTTAATAAATCATTAACCGACAATTTACGAATATATTGACCATTAAACCAATCTAATTTTTCTTTATTAAATATTGGGTTTGATTTTTGAAAACCAGATTGATCAAATTCTTTTACAAATTCGTCTAAAGTAAATAATTCTCTATTGTCTTTAGGAGCCCAACCACAAAGAATGACAAAATTAAATAAAGCCTCAGGAAGATATCCTTCGTCTAATAGCCCTTGGACAGAAGTGCTACCTTTTCTCTTTGATAGTTTTCCACCATCAGGATCCATTATGTCAGTTAAATGCCCTATTTCTGGGACATCAAAATTTAAATATTTATACACAAGTAAATGTATTGGTGTTGAGGGCATCCAGTCATGACCTCTTAAAACATGAGTAATTTTCATTTTATGATCATCAATCACAACTGCCAAATGATAAGTAGGAAATCCATCAGATTTAAGAAGTGTTGCGTCTCCCACTATATTTGTACTCCACAAAACTTTTTTGTTTATTACAAAATCTGTAAAACCAATCCCTTCTCTATTTGGAACTTTAAGCTTTATCGCACCAGAGGCGAGATTCATGTCACGACACTTGTCTCGAAGTTCACTAGAAAATCCATCTTCTTTGGCGTTTTTAGCTTCACACTGACAATAAAATGCATTGCCACGACTTACAAGTTCTTCAGCAGATTTTTTATAAAGCGCTAATCTTTCAGATTGAACATAATATTCATCCCATTTTATATTAAAAATACCAAGTAATCTTTTAATATCTTCAACACCACTTTCTTTTTCTCGTTTTTTGTCTGTATCTTCTATTCTTAAAATAAAATCGCCATTACTGTGTTTGGCTAGTGCATATGCATAAAAGGCAGTTCTTAAATTTCCAATGTGCATAGATCCTGTTGGACTTGGTGCAAATCTTGTTCTCATGTTAGAATTAATTATATCATGGCTACATTAACTGAAGCATCAATAATGTCGAGGAAGGGAGTTAGATATACCATCTACTCTATTATTGCTTTTATTATACTACGAGGTGTGGTTATGGGTGGTATAGCAATTTATAAAAAGGTATTTCCACCAGCACCAACTCCAGCTACAGTTGCTTTTGGAAAATTATCAAAACTTCCATTTCCTGTAACAAACAAGAAAACAATTAACTTTTCAATAGAGACTGCTGAGGGTGGTATACCAAAGTTTCCTGCCCAATCAAAGGTTTTTTTCATGCCAAAAACATCATCAAATTTGTTATCGCTTGATTTTACAAAAGATAAAGCAAAAAGGCTTGGTTTTGATTCGGAACCACAACAACAAACAGAATCACTTTATAAATTCTATCACAAAACATCACCTGCCACAATGGAAGCTAATATAGTTAATGGATCATTTTCAATAAGTTATGATTTAAATACAGACTCATCACCACTTAGTGCACATCCATCTCTGCCAGAAATTGCAGCTACATCTATAAAATCATTTTTGTCATCAGCTTCACTTTTTCCTGAGGATTTAACAGGTCCAATAATACATAAATTTTTAAAAACTCAAGGAGGTGGATTTGTTCCAGCTCTTTCACAATCAGATGCAAATTTAGTTAGAATCGATTTATTTAGAAAACAAATCGACGAACTCCCTGCAGTTACAAACAGACCGGATGAAGCAAATATTTGGTTTATGGTAAGCGGTATTAAAGATAGAGGCAAAGATGTTATAGCGGGAGAATATCATTATTTCCCAGCTGATGAAACACAGGTTGCTACTTATCCAATTAAAACAGGTGATTCCGCATGGCAGGAATTCTCAAGCGGTAATTACTATCCTGCCTCTTTTGGTACAGCTACAGATGGAGATAACATAAAAATAAGAAAAATATATCTAGCCTATTACGATCCAGGTATTTATACAGAATTTTACCAACCTGTTTATGTTTTTGAGGGCGATAAAGACTTTGTAAGTTACGTCCCAGCAGTTACTACAGATTACTACGGGGAGTGACTTCTTCCCACTTATAGTTACTATAAATCCACTCAATTAATTCTTTTGTTTCACCAAACCTATCAGAACTTCCAAGAACAACAATCATAATTTTTCTACCATCACGATCTACTGCCGTTACTAAATTTTCTCTTGCATTTTCGGTCCACCCCGTTTTAACTCCCAATACCCCCGGAACAACACCCAATAGTTTATTAATGTTTACCAGTTTATGGCTAATTTTTCCGTCCGTGCTTTTAACTATTTTTTCTTTTGTACCAACAATTTCTGCAAAAGTTGGATTTTGCATTGCATATTTAGCAACTATAACCAAATCACGAGCTGTTGAATACTGCGCTCCATCATCTAACCCCACTGGATTTGTAAAATGACTATTAGTGAGTCCTAAGTCTTTTACTTTTTTATTCATGAGACCTATAAATAAAGCTCTTCCTCCAGGATGATTCTGAGCTAAAATCTCAGCTGCATCATTTGCAGAGTAAATTAGTAAACCGTTTAATAAATCTATAAATTTCATTTCCTCACCCCAGACCAAGCCCATTTTTTGACCCACTACGCTTATTTTACCGACTTTTAAGACCTGTTCAGCTGTGTAAGTATCAATTGCAACCAATGCAGTTAAAATTTTAGTCGTTGAGGCAGGGAGTAGTGCTTTATTTGGATCTTTTTCATAGAGTGTTACTCCTGAAGTTAAATCAACTGCCATTACTGATTGTGATGAAAGAATTGGGTATTTTGCATCCTCAGCCAAAACTGGTAAATCAGAATAATCCTTAGTATTTTTTTCTGGGTAGATATATGTAATTACATTCTCTAGGTCACTATTTAAAGCAATTGCAGATGTTGCTATGAACACAAGCGAAAGCATAGATAGATATAGAAGTTTATTACTAGAAGATTTTTTATGGCGAAGCTGAATTTCATTTTTTGACATCTTTATCAATTGAAGATAATCTAATATCCACTCTTTCCATATCTCTTGGAAAAAGTGAAGCCTCACGAACATTTTTAAGTTCCAAAAGTTTCATTGTTATTCTTTCAAGACCAAATGAGAATCCTCCCTCTGGAGGCATCCCATATTTAAAACAATGTAAATAAACGTCAAAGTTTTTAGGGTCCATACCACGGCTTTTAATCGACTTCACAAGCTCGTCGTAATTATTTATTCTCTGACTTCCACTACAAATTTCTATTCCTCTAAACAAAAGGTCGTATGACAATGATAATTCAGGATTTTTAGGATCTGGCATTGTATAAAAAGCTCTCTTTTTTATTGGAAAATGAGTAATCGTCACAAAATCTGACTTCTTTTCTTCATATGCCCACTTACAAATTTCGATTTCATCCTCGGGATTCAGATCTTTTTCACCAACCACTTTTCTTTTAGTCCTTTTTTCGATAATTTCTTGGGCTTCAATAAGTGTTAATCTTGGAACCTTATTTTCAAGAATTGGTTTTTCAACACCAAACATTTTCATTTCTTTCTCTGTTGTTTGGTATGCGTTCAAAATCATATTTGTTCCCACAAATTCAAGATTATCTAAAAGTTCATCAAAATTTTCAATAAATGCCATTTCACAATCCATTTGAACTACTTCCGATAAATGTCTTGTTGTCACAGATGGCTCTGCCCTATATGCGTGTGAGAATAAAAATACTCTCTCAAATGCTCCCACTGCAATTTGTTTGTACAATTGAGGACTTTGAGTCAAAAACGCTTTGTGGTCATAATAATCAATCATAAAAACTTCTGACCCACCTTCAGTCGACGAAGCAGAAATTGTTGGTACAAATATCTCCTGACAATTAATATCTTGTGCAGCTTTTCTAAAAGCATCAGCTACTGCAGTTTGAACCTTAAAAATTGCAGATTGCTTAACGTTTTTTAATGTTAAAGGCCTGTGATCTAAAAGTACAGGTAAACTTAAATCTAAATCAATCTTACCCATATCAAATGGTAATTCTACAGACTGACTCAAAATTTTTAATTCTTCAATTTGAAGTTCCACCTTTCCTGTTTCAATTTCTTTGTTAATTAGTTTTTCTGGTCTTTCTACAATTTTTCCTGTTAATTCAATTGCAGATTCAGGCATTACTTTTTCTAAATTTTGTCCAACACACTGGATAATTCCAGTTCTATCACGTAAGTCAATAAAACTTATTTTTCCATGGTCACGAACTGAGGAAATCCAACCTTTTAGGATTACTGTTTTTCCAACTTTCGAAATAGATTCTGATACTAATGTTCTTTGCATTGTTATATTGTAGATTCTAGAGAGCCTCTTGACAATACTCACATCTTTTTCTAAACTACTTTTTACATGAAATCTTTAATAGCAGTCAAGACAATTATTATTAATCTCTTTACCTAAGAGGTTTGTCTTGTTGTTTAGTAGACAAATCTCTTTTAATAAAAGAGATTTTTTTAATGTAAAAATATGACAGAAAGAATAATTACAGAAAGAAAATATGATGAAAAAGGAAATATTACTTTTGTTATAGCTACGTATTATGTGAAAGAAAAAGATGATTGTGAAGTATTAACAAAAAAAGAAGAGAGAGATTGGGTTCCAGAAGATGACAAAACAGAACTGGCTAAGCCTTAATATCTTTAACTTTCAATTGTATAGAAGTTTTGTTGTTCCAGACATTTTCTTCTACAGCGTAAGCTGCATCAACGATATCGTTGATATCGAATTTGGTTGTTGCTCCAAACCAAATTGCATCAAAAATAATTTCATTTTGTTCAAGTTTTAATTTTAAATGTTTGCCTTCTTGCCCCACCGGTTTTACTTCTATTACTTTTACATTTTTACTGATGAAAATTGGTGAATAATTCCCTTGACCTGTTGGTTCAAACTTCTTTATTGCCTCAACTAGCTCAGTATCAATTTCTTCGAAATTTATTTCTAAATCTATTTTTAACTTTCTTTCCAAAATTGCATCTGTTAACTTTTCATTTGACAACTTATTAATTTTTAATCTAAATTCTTCTATTTTTTCTGTATAAATAGAAAAACCTGCAGCCATTGGATGACCCCCCCCTTCTAAAATTAAATCAGTTTCTTTTATTGCCTCTATTATGTTAAATCCACTGATTGAACGTGCTGAAGCCTTTGAAATATCCCCCATTTCTGACAAAACTATTGACGGACGATAAAACTTTTCTGTAATTTTTCCTGACGCTAGACCAATTACACCTTCATGATAATTACCAGAAATTACTATTACTTTTTCACCACCCTGAACCTGTTTCAGAGTTTGACCTAGAACATCTTCTACAATTTTTTGTCTTTCAATATTTGTATTATTTAATAGTTTATTTAAATCACCTGCTTTTTTGATGTCTCTAGTACACAAAAAGCGGAGTGAATCAGTAGCGCTAGCTAAACGCCCCATGGCATTAATTCTTGGGGCGATCATGTATCCAACTTCATAGACACCAACATTATTTATCTTCAAGTCTTTGAAAAGCAATTGTAAACCAACTCTTTTTGTTTTTGTAAGTTCTGGCAAACCAAATTTAACAAGTGATCTATTAACACCAAGAAGGGGCATTTGGTCTGCAATAGTTCCTAAAGCGACTAAATCCAAGCCATCGTTGTAGCTCGTGTTAAGG
>AMFJ01033303.1_pt1 | contig 12840 bp, 10 predicted proteins | sample 427208 | NCBI WGS metagenome assembly AMFJ01 (sample SAMN02954298, study PRJNA114691) | groundwater metagenome | biome: aquatic; feature: subsurface aquifer; material: sediment; isolation source: subsurface aquifer sediment | place: USA: Rifle, CO | collected 2008-08
CCCAATTTTATGTCCATATCGTCTCGCAAAGACCGCTATCTTCCTCTTCTCGCCCACATCAGACCAGCGACGGGAACAATGATCGTTTTGATCGTCCTTATGCTGCTGGAAAACGCCGCAGCGCTATGTTCTCCCTGGCTCGCCGGTCAACTGTCGGATGTCCTGCTTCATGGAAATGCAAAAATCAGCTTTAATTACAGGCAGATCCTTATCGCCTGGCTGGGACTCGTCGCCCTTCAGTCCCTTCTTACTTATGGCCATCAGATTATTTCGGGCATAACCAGTGAAAAGATGGTCCTGACCCTGCGGAACAAGCTCTACGACCACCTGCAGCACTTGCCGGTGAGCTTTTACCATGAACGACAGCACGGCACTGTCCTCTCTCTGCTCTCCTACGATACTTCCATCATCGGCACCTTTGTCAGCACCACCATCATCGGCCTCATCCCCCATATTGTCACCGCCGGTGGAGCACTCGTCTGTATTTATCTGATCAATCCGCCGATAGCCTTTTTCTGCGCTCTCCTGATTCCGCTCTTCGTTGTCATCACCAAATTGCTTGGCAGAACCATTCGGCCCCTCAGCAAAGAGCTGATGCAACAATATGGCATCACATTTTCCATCGCCGATGAGAACATTCGAACTTTGCCCCTTATTAAATCGTTCAGCCGGGAGTCTCTGGAAGCCAAATATTTCCAGAACAGCAACGAGCGGCTTTTCTCCGCTTACCGGAAATACATTGCAGCGCAAGCCCGGTTGTCTCCGGTCATTCGTTTTCTTGCCAGTGCCATCATTATCGCCTTTCTCTTTCTCGCGGGAGATCAGATCACCTCCGGCAATTTTTCCACCGGGGATATTGTCAGCCTGCTGCTCTATGGCTTGCTGCTCACCCGTCCGATCAGTTCCTTGGCCGAAGCTTTTGGCCAAACACAACGGGCTGTTGCCGCAGCCAACAGGATTTCCGACATTTTTATGCAAAAACATGAAAATCTGTTGGCCGGGAAGCGGCTGCCGCCGGTTAACGGGAAGATTATATTTGAAAATATCTCCTTTGGTTACAGCGGCAGGGCGCAACTCTTTTCGCAGTTAAACCTCGCCATCCTACCGGGAGAAACTGTCGCAATCACCGGCAGGAACGGGGCCGGCAAAAGCACCATCGCCCATCTTCTTATGCGGTTGCATACTCCTCAGCAGGGCAAAATTCTTGTCGATGATATCGATATCCAGACAGTGTCCCTCGACAGCCTCCGCTCCCAGATAGGACTGGTCCAACAGAATGTCCTGCTGAGAAACAGTTCCGTGTTGGATAACCTGCGATTCGGTAAAGCCGATGCCGCAATGGACGAGGTTATACATGCCGCCAAGGCCGCCCACGCCTATGAGTTCATCTGCAATTTACCTGAGGGATTCGATACCCATATTGGTGATCAAGGGGTAAGGCTGTCCGGGGGCCAAAAACAACGTTTATCGCTGGCTCGCGCGCTTCTGAAGAATCCGGCGATATTGATTCTCGATGAGGCTACAGCCATGTTCGACCCCGAAGGTGAAGCACGTTTCATCGAAGATAACCTGCCATCCCTGAAAAACAGGACCGTCCTCATGATCACCCATCGCCCGGCAAGCCTGGCCCTTGCCGATCGGATCTATGAACTGCGAGACGGGCTACTTTATCGAAAAACGTGAAGTATCTTGCAAAGCCTGTCACATTTTTTTATATAACCAGATACTGACTCCATACATATTCGGGCTTTTCTCAAGATACTAAAGGATTTTTCATGACACCTCCGCAACTTTCGATCATCATTCTGGCCGCCGGCAAAGGTACGAGAATGAAGTCGGAAAAAGCAAAAGTACTGCATGAGGTATTTTTTGCACCAATGATACATCATGTGGTAAATGCTGTTCTCCCTCTTCAGCCGGCCCAGACTGTGGCAATTGTCGGTCATCAGCAGGATGCGGTGAAAGAGGTATTGCAAACATTCGAAATCGACTTTGCCGTCCAGAATCAACAACTTGGCACCGGTCACGCTGTGCTTATTGCCGAAAATATTGTCAAGGATACCGTTGGTACGGTGATGATTCTCTGCGGCGACACCCCGCTCATCCGAACCGAGACTCTTGACCGGATGTATCGGACCCACAGAGAACACCGGGCTGCTCTTACCCTCATGACCACCTGTCTTGACGACCCGACCCATTACGGCCGCATCCTGACAACAAAGGAAGGAAGAATACTGGGGATTGTCGAACAAAAAGATGCAACCCCGGAACAACTGCGGATAAATGAAATCAACGCCGGCATCTATTGCGTCGAAAAGGATTTCCTTTTCTCAGCCTTAAAAAAAGTCGGCTCCGATAACAGCCAGAATGAGGTGTATCTTACCGATATCGTCAAACTGGCGGTGGAGAGCGGATTGCCGGTGGAAAAATATACCACAACCCATCCACTGGAAGTTCTCGGTGTCAACTCCCGGGTAGAACTCGCTGAAGCCCACCGGGAGTTACAATTACGCAGGAACCGGGAACTCATGTTGCAGGGCGTTTCGATGTTTCATCCCGAATCCATCGCCATTTCACCGGAAACAGGTATTGGCAGGGATACCCTGGTTGAAGCCTGTGTCCGGATCACCGGCAGCTGCCAAATCGGACAGTCGTGCACAATCGGCCAGGGAGTCATTCTGGCGAACTGCAAAATAGGTGACCGGGTAACTATCGGCCCTTACAGCTGCTTATCCGATATGATTATAGACTCAGGGAGTACCTTGGCAGCCTACAGCAGGAATGAGAGCAGAAAATAGAGCAGGAAAAGTTGATCGAATTCGAGCAACTGCAGGCATCCTTACAAAACACATTTCGCCTGTCAGTCACATCCAAACAATTATTCAGGACCAAGAGGTGAAACCATGAGTGATCTCAAAAAGATGTACTCGAATATTCTGGGCGACAGCTTTCCGATGGACATGACCATATCGTTTGGCGATCAGAAACTTGTTTACCGCAAAAAAACCTGGAAGATCAAGCAGGAAGACGGGACGATCGATGAACGGGGCGTCCGTTACGGGGAAAATCCCGACCAGGAAGCGGCCTTGTATGAGCTGATCAACGGCAATCTGACCCTTGGCAAATGTCAATTTATCGAACCGGGCAACGGCCTTGTTTCGGCGATAGCGGTGGAGGACATGCTGCAGGTCGGCAAACATCCCGGGAAAATCAACCTCACCGATATCGATAATGGACTCAATATTATCAAATACTTGATGGATAAACCGGCAGCGGTCATCCTCAAGCATAACAATCCGTGCGGGGCGGCATACGGAAAAAATATAGCCACTGCTTTCAACAGGGCCCTGCGCGCCGACCGAATTGCCGCATTTGGCGGTGCGGTCGTCCTCAACCGGCCCTGCGATAAGGATACCGCGGAACTGCTGGCCGGCAATTACCTTGAGGTAGTCTGTGCACCGGAATTCGAAAACGGCAGTCTGGACATTCTGAAGAAATCGAAAAACCTGCGCATTATCCGGATTAGCGGAATAGACAGGCTCAGCGATTTTGAAAAATTCCGTTTTGTTGATTTCAAAAGCCTCATTGATGGTGGAATCATTGTTCAGCAATCGGCGGTAAACTCGATCCGCAGTATCTCCGACCTCCTGCCGGCAACCGCGACCTGGCAAGGCCGGGAATATAGATGCGAACGGCAGCCAACAGCACGTGAACTCGAGGATATGATATTCGGATGGGCGATAGAGCACGGCGTCACTTCCAACTCAGTGCTGTATGTGAAAGACGGCTGTACCGTTGGCATCGGCACTGGAGAGCAGGATCGGGTCGGTGTGGCGGAAATTGCCGTGCATAAGGCCTACATCAAATACGCTGACATCCTTTGTTTCGATGCCCATGGTATTGGCTATGCGGATCTTGAACTTGCCGTTAAGCGAGGGAAAAGGGACAAGGAAGATATGGACAATATTGCTAAACTAGTAGACGAAGCGCGGGCCGGGCTACCAGATTCAGTTATGATTTCCGATGCTTTCTTCCCCTTCCGAGACGGAGCTGATATTGGTATCTCTCAAGGTGTCTCGGCAATACTTCAAGCAGGCGGCTCAATGCGTGACTTTGAAACGATCGAGGCATGCAATGAGGCGGTACCGAAAGTGTCAATGATGTATACTGGCCAACGGTCTTTTAAGCATTAGATGTCTTTTTGAGTAATGCTGATTAAAAGTGATTGAACGGTAAAGTATAACATGGGAAATAAATTCTTTTAGTGAGTTCAAATCTACCTAAAGTCCCTCGATATGTTCTTCAATTATCCCCGCAAGATGATTGAGTTTGGGGAGGGACTTGGCGTGGCGTAAAGCGAAACAGGGAATTTTCCTTATAAATTCGGCAGACCGTAAGAACCGCTGCTTTTCTTCGGTAGGATAAATAATCTTGGGTACAAAACCGTATTGATGTTTGGCCAAATTGATCAATGAATCCTTCATATTCATTTGGTTGATTGAAAAATCTTCTGCCCACTCAAGAAAATATATACACGCTAACCTCCCTGAAGAACCTTCAACAAAACTCTCAGCAGGTACATTATACCTCATTTTAAGCTCAGAGGATCCTAGGTGCTCTATGTTTCTTGGGGGAATACTTAGGGTGGAAATAAGCTCTTTGCCTACCTTCATCCAAGGATATCCTGGAAGGACTTCAGGAAGAGCTGAGGAAGAAATCTTTATTGCTACTACATCATCAGCGACCAGCTTATGACCGGAACAGATAAGGGAACAGACGGTGGTCGATTTTCCAGCACCGCTAGCGCCAAGAAAACATGTAATTTTGCCATTTATTTCAACTGCACTGGCGTGAAGAACCAGAAATCCTCTTTGCAAGAGTAAGATTCCCATTGGTGTGCCAAGAACAGTATTGACAAGGAGGTCACAATCAACGCCAGTAACCGGCGATACAAAGACTTCACATCCTTTGATTATGGTAAAGAGAGCTACATCCTGGTAATAGAAAACCGCCTTTTCAGGACCCACTGCAAAATAATACTCACAAGCCCCTACCTCTTCGGGGGGGCTATATAGCTCTTCTCCATACTTAATACTAACATCAGATCGTGAAAATATCTCCTTTTGAAGAGGAAGAGGGATTTCTGAATCGATTCGAATTTGGTAAAGAAAATGATTGCTTGTCACAAATACACTAGAATTTTTTGTTCATCCCTGTGAAGGTCCTGCAGAAGACATAGGTTTTTGATGTTCATAGCCTACATCCCCTGATCCATATACCTGAGAACCCTTAGTAATTTCACGCATATCACCATATAACATTATCTGAGGGGGGGTCCATTCTTTCAGTACTTTTTTAATCTCAGATGGAATGTCTCTGCTCATGGAAATTCTCCACATATAATAATATTCTTAAATAATTATCCACAGGATAATTATTATAATCTATCAAACATCAAACGACTGAAAAACAAATAGATTCAGTCAATTAATAGGATGATAGCTTCCGTTGATTTTTCCTTCTAGAACCTAAGAGTCCAGTCAATCCAACACCAAACAAAACTAGCGTCGCTGGTTCTGGCACAGGAGAACGATCAACATTGTCAGTGTCAGAAACAAAATACAACTGGCTCTCTGATGTGAATGGATTTGAGAAGGCTAGAGTAAGCGTTCCATATAGATCACCTTTAGGATCCCTTCCGTTAAGTGCGACTTGTGTTCCGTATGTAGCTTGAACAGTTACATCATTACTCATTCGTACGCTACTAGCTCCAGAATAATCTTTATATCCTGTTCCCACTGGCTTTCCATCAAGTGACAAATCAGTACTTACGGAAGGATCGATTGATGGGTTAACATCGAACACAGTATCACCGGCCAAGCCATCTATGATAAGGCTTGTTATCCGAACGTCATTACTCGTCACATCCAATGTAAATCCGTACCACATTGTGGAGATTTGCGCTAGAGGAACACCACTTGGTTGATTAATAAAAAGCGACCAGCCATCAGTTCCTATCACCGATCCATTACTCCAAGTCCTCGTTTCTGAAAGCCCATTTGCAAAATTTGCGGTAACCGTCATTCCGTTCATGTTGTAACTAGTTGTGTCCCAGGCACCAACGCTTAGAACATGCTCTATTGGATTCGAGGTGTTATAAATTGGCTCTAGAACGTTGGATGTTGCGACACCAGCGTTTGCTAAAAAGACGATTCCTATTGCAGCAATCTTTAAAAAGCCGTTTTGATTCATACCAAATCCTCTCATATTCGGTTAGTTTCCTACACGAATCGTTTTAATTTCCACGCTAGCATCCTAGCTTGTTGAACTTTAGAATACAATCAGAATTATCGTGCATTGCACGAATGCATGCAAATACCGTACCGGTTAAGCTGGTGCTTTATGCTTTTGAGTAAGCCATTGCTGCAATACAACAAGAGAATACAGATTCAAATGATAGAGACGATTGCAATCATAAGGATGTTTACGAAAAAGTGACAAACGTTTTTTAATCTCATTTCTTTTTACAATCTTAGATAGATATGGGTGAAAATGAGAGACAACGTCTTCGATCAGTTGATCATGCTTCAATATTAAGTTGTGAATGAATCCTGGGGAGAGATCACTTTTATCAACCCTTTCTTTCACCGTCTGAGGAATAACACCTTGCATCGCCTCCCTCAAAACATAGCGTGACCATCCATTTTTTAACTTCTGATCAGAGGGTAATGCATAACAAAATTCCATGACCCGCCGATCGCAAAAAGGTGAGCGAGGTTCGACCCGAAATCGAGCAGCAAAAATATTGAACAATTCCAGAGTATCAGTCAGTAATGGACTGGTCAGATTCTGAAGATGGCATCTTTTTGCTGATCTCAAAGATGCAAATTTCATTTCGTTACGATCTCTAACCTTATGAGACCGAGAAAATTCTTCTGTTACAATACTGTTGGTGGTTGCGTCAGAATCAATTTTTGCCTTTAGAAAATTGTACATTTGGGCAAGCGGATCCCGGAAATAGGGTCGAAACATAAATGAACTTAACAATCGTATTTCAGCAACATTATGCCTGCGAGAAATATCTTTAATATTTTCATAAAATTTACAGAATCTCCCTTTCAGAATTAATTGCTGTAAATGTTCATATCCATGAGAAACCACTAAATCTCCATCCAATCCATTCAATATAACATGGATACCATTTCTCTGAGCGATCAACCACGATTGCATTTCCAGATAAAGGTGCGGGAAAAAAAACGGTTGCCCATAGATTTCCATATGAACTGCCAGTTCACTGAGGGGGGCAAAATCATGACCGACTATAGGATGATGAATATAATCCCCACGAGCCAATATTGCTTCCTGGTATTGGCGTTCATCAATTTTCTTTAATTGATCTGCAGACAAAAAAGGGAAATTATACGAAAATGTGTGCAGTTGGGTGCTGATATCCACGAGTTTCCTAGTCACACATACCACTGAAGAGGAATCTAATCCCCCACTCAAAGCACAACCAATCGGTGAAATCGTCCTTAATCGACAGCGCACAGCTTCAAAAAATATCTCTTTAAATTCCTGTGCGTACTCACTATTGTCCTTCCTCTTTATGGTATAGTCGTGATTATACTCCCAATACTTTTTAGTAAAATGCTTTCCTTTGTGAACAACAAGGATTGTTGCCGGTTCAAGCCGAAATATGTTTTTGTAATAAGTGTCAGTAGTGTTACCGACTACCAACTGAATATACTCTGCCACTCTTCTATCATTTATTGTATTTGGCACACCAGGGAGGGCTAAGAGCGCATTAATTTCCGACGCAAAAATAAATACTTTATCTGACGAATAGTAGAATAGCGGACGAACTCCGATATGATCCCTAGCACAAAACAATTCCTTTCGGCGGGTATCCCAAATAGCAAAAGCGTAGTCGCCAATTAGTTGACCTGGACAGTCATAATGCCATTTCTTATAAGCTTCGAGAATTATCCGGCTATCCGGAATGTTCTCTCTGGCTCTCTTGTCAATTCCAATTTTATCTAATAATTCAATTCTATTATCAATACGAGCATCAGCAGTAATTATATATTTCGACTCATCATCCTGAAGGGGTTGTTTTTCGAATATCGATTCAGGCGTCGTTTTAAGCAGACAGTTGACGAGGGAAGCCTCGCCGACTTGTAAGCAATTGACACCATCTGGACCACGATGGGCGATTGATCCAACCATTTTTTGCATTTCATGCATAGAGTCCGGTCGATTATCAAAGCATACAATACCCGCAATTCCGCTCATTCAACACCTTTATTCTGAAGGACTGGAAGATCCTTAAACCGCTCTATATCTTCAATAATCCCGAGTACAACTTTGCCATCCAGACTAAGCCAGGCATGAGCTTCGAAAATTGATTTTTTATCTTTTGCAACTCCAATGTGGAGCCTTGTTTTATAACCATTCTTAGCCATTAATATCCTTCCAGCCAACGCTATTGGGAGACAAGTTGAGAATGTAAGACGCCCCATACGCGTTAAAATGAGAGCAATTCGTTCAGGTGAAACCCTGCTGGATTGCGCCGAGAGGTCTAACCACGATTTCTTGAATATTTCGGTCAGTACCTTTTGAAGTGGTATGATTCTAAGTCCTATCCTATACTTGACGATCAGAACAAATGCATGAATATACAGATACATATCAATACTCGGCAAGTTGAAATATTTATTCAGCAGTGTCATTCTCAACCATTAATAAATTATTATCCACGAGCTTTTGCAAAAATATAAGGAGATCTCCTGTGCATTGTTCTCTCGATACTTCATATTCTTCAACGAGATTCTCTCGCAGGTGAGAAAATGATATGGGTTGTTCCAAAAGTTTCCAGATAGTTGTTCCAACACAATCGAGGCCACTGTACTGCCCTGAAGATAAATCCAAAATTACCGTCTCATTATCAAGTTCAGTAGAAACGTTACTCTTCGCTCGACAAAGGATTAAATCAAACAAGTGTTGATTGTCATGTGAAAACACTATCTTTTTACTCATTTTTTTCGATTTTTCCCTGGGTTGATTCCCCATACAATTTTCAAGCCGTGCCATCGGTGATTTTCGAATATTCTAAAGCAAGCGAAGCATCCAACATTCCGATTTATGCACAACTCCCACTTTGCTTATGACTAAGCGTTTGACAAAAATAAGGATCCCTTGCTGCCAACCAGCAACATGGTTATCGAGAACATAGACTCAAGTTTGTCCGCTATCCAGGACTGTTTTTTTCTGAAAACCGGAAACTCACCCGCAATTCAGGTAGTAGACCATGGTGAAAAACCAGCATTTTAAGAGTGGTTTCATCAGAACTCTAAGAATTTTTTCGAAGATATAAGAAATCCTCAAAATCATTTTTCTCGAAATTCTGCTCTACTGGTCGTAAAAACGAAGCATAAACCAACTCCACTTGGCGTGTTATCATTAGAAGAAATTGATAAAAATTATTGTGACAAACTCACAGCAACTCCGCCACCCCAACATACTGAACCCGCGTCCGGTACTTCTCGCCACAATTCGCAATCGCATCCACCGTAACCCGATGCGGATGCCCGATCCCTATTGCCCATCCCTGTCGTTCCGCAATCTGCACAAGTTTTCCCAGTTGGTTGCAAATCTTTTCCTCATCCAGGGTATTATCGAGAAAGATACTTCTCCTCGCACTCTTGATCGGTGCGGCCTGGGCGACCTGCCAGGCGATACTGCCGGAGGTAGTAACGCTGTCGACGAACACCAGGGAGCGTTCCTTCATCTCATGGATGAGGTTCGTCATGGCCGGTTCATCCTCGGTGAAAGACGAACCCATGTGGTTATTGACGCCCATGGCATGGGGGACTTCCTGCAAACACTTGGTGAACTTTGCTCTCTGCATTTCCGGCGGATCATGGAGATAGAGTGCCCCCGGTCCCGGATTATAGGTGCTGCCCTTGGGTTGCAGGGGCAAGTGGAGAAACACCGTTTTTCCGGCTAGAAATGCCAGGTTTTCCAGCTTTTTGGTATGCGGGGCAAAGGGCAGGAACGAGTAGGTGAGCTCAATGGGAAAATTCAGCAATTGTTCGCCTATTGCCTCGTCCCACCCCATATCGTCGATTATGATGGCCACCTTCGGCAAATCCGGTTTCTTTGCAATATCGTGTTCTGCAACCGGTTCGACAACCGGCTCTGCCGGCACTCCGGCTGCGACTGGTTCCTTGGGCCCTGCCGGCTCGGTATGGACAGGGGGATTCGGCTCCTCAAATACAATCGCACTTTTGATGGCCGGCAGAATCTCCTGGGCAAACACCGTCCTAAAGAAAATGACATACCCGGCGACACAGACTGAAGCGGCCAGCAAGAGGAATAAAACTGCAAATCCAGCCAGCCTTGTCAGGCTGATACCACCGGGGCTTTTCCTGTTACGCCCTTTCTTGCGAAGACGTCTCTTATGCTCTTGAATCATGTACGTAGCGGTAAATAGCCTGAAAATGCGGTTCGAGCAAATCCTTCTGTCCCCAAGATCTCCGGCTTATTATTTTTCTCTTGCCAGCACATAGCCGGCAAGCCCCTCAAGAACTGCTCGCTCGCGGGAAACATTTTCATCGGTGAAAATGGTTATCGCCCCGACCGCATTTTCGACAGCCGCCACAGCCGTCGCCCTTGCCAGCTGGAAGCCTTGGTATATATTAACGATTTCGCAAACATCCTGAAATTTTTGCGCTCGTAGCGATTTGTCTTTCAAGATCGACAGAAGCCGCGATTGGTCACTGCCCTCCGCAACATTCATGGTCAGGATGAGCGGCAGGGTTATCTTGCCTTCGGCCAGATCGTTGCCGATCGTTTTGCCGGTTTTGGCGGGGTCGCCAAGGTAGTCGAGCAGATCATCGACTATTTGAAAGGCGCAACCAAGATGTACTCCGTAATCTCTCAGCGCTGTGACATGTTGAGGGGTGCCCCCGCCATATATTGCTCCTACCTCGCAGGCAGCGGCAATCAGCAGCCCGGTCTTCCCCATTATCGCATCATGGTAGTCGAGTTCCGAGAGATTGTGTTTTTCGGCGTTGCGTAGTTGCATAAATTCCCCGTCTACCATGCCGGTTGTTGCCTTACAGAAGACCTCAAGCCCTTTATTGCCGGAATATTTGCCGACCCTTGCCATGGCCAGGGCATGTAAAAAATCTCCGGCCAGGATCGCAGGGATGATACCGAATTTCTTAAACACCGAGTCATTGCCGCGCCGGGTGTCCGAGTTGTCGATAATATCGTCATGAAAGAGTGTGGCAGCATGCAGGTACTCAAAGGCGCATCCCAGCCTGTACACGTCGTCATCGCTCTTTCCGCAGAGTCGGGACGCAAATACCACGAGAAGCGGGCGAATCCGCTTGCCGCCGTTAAACAAACCGTAGTTGAGCACCTCAAGGAGTTTGGCATCGATCCCCGGTTCCAGGCCGGACAGATCCTCCCTCATATATCGATCAATTTTTTTGGCCTCGGCGCGAAGAGCACCGAGAGCCGACTCCATATCAATCATGTCGCCGTTTCTCTTGTCTTTTTATCATCACCATAAAACAGCTCGATATCGTCCATTTTTCTTGTCACAGGCGAGGCCGGCAGACTGGCAAGAAAAGTTCGGCCGTACCCTTTGCTGAAAAGACGGGTGTCCATTATGGCAATAACCCCTCTGTCGGTAGCCGAACGCATCAAGCGCCCCACACCCTGGCGTAAGGCGAGTATCGCTCTTGGAACCTGAAAATCGAAAAAGGGTTTGCCGCCCTGCTCTTTTATATCGGCAATCCTTGCCTGAATCACCGGATCGCTTGGCACTTCGAAGGGTAATTTATCGATGATGACGCAACTGAGCGCTTCGCCGACGACATCCACACCCTCCCAAAAGCTGGCCACAGCCAGAAGCACCGAATGCGTTTCTTCTCGAAAGCTTTGCAGCAAAGAATTTCGCGATGCCGTCCCCTGGACGAGAATGGGATAATCGACAACAGTCGCCAGATACGCCGCCAGACCGTCCATCCCCTTGAAACTCGTGCAGAGAATGAGCGCCCTTCCTTCACTTAATTTTAATATTTCCGCTACTCGCCCGCATACGCCGGGCAAAAAAATATCGGCCGACGGGTCGGGAAATCCGGGCTCAGGGACATATAACAGCGTCCGCTGCCGATAGTCAAACGGTGACTTGAATTGACGAAATTCAGCATTGTCGCCCAGGCCCAGCCTTTCCTTGATATAGGAAAACGATCCGCCGGACGACAAGGTAGCCGATGTCAGCACACAGGAGGCGACCGAACCATACAGACACTTCCGCAATTCGCCGGCGACGGATACAGGAGTGGCGGAGATGGTGACGGCCCGTTCCCTTTTCTCATACCAGTAGACATAATCGTGTCCATTGTGGTCGAAAAAATAGGCGATGTCACGAAAATTATCGTTCAGTTCCTTGGCCCGTTGCGCCAGATGGCTCCACCCTTCCCCGTATCTATCGCAGGCAAGCAGTTTCTCAACAAGTCTTACCATACCGGTCGAGAGAAGTTCGACCTCCGCAATCCAGATCTCCTTGGAGGTTTCCGCAAGCATCGAGTCGAGAGGAAATCTGCCGATTTTGCCGGGAAGAATATGGGCAAACAGTTCGATGCGCTGCTTTAATCCACCGAGCAGAGAAAGCACACCGTCCCGTATCTCCGCAGCCAGATCGGCCTCTGCCTGCCGCAGGGTATCGGCCAGCAGATCGAGCAGCTGATACTGGCTGAAACTCTTGCTGAAAAAAGCCGTCGCGACATTTTCGAGATGATGGGCTTCATCAAAGACCACGGCCTCATA
>AMFJ01005051.1_pt1 | contig 12834 bp, 15 predicted proteins | sample 427208 | NCBI WGS metagenome assembly AMFJ01 (sample SAMN02954298, study PRJNA114691) | groundwater metagenome | biome: aquatic; feature: subsurface aquifer; material: sediment; isolation source: subsurface aquifer sediment | place: USA: Rifle, CO | collected 2008-08
CTGTTCACAAACCGCTTTACAACTAGTCGGCGAATCGCACCCTAGAATTTCTTTCGCTTTTTCCAGAACTTTTTTATCCCCTGGATTTTTTTGCCCATTATCCAATCCATTTTTTCCAGCAAAAGACCGGCATTTTTCGAAATTTGCTTCTTGTTGGCAGATTGCTTTACATAACTCTTCTGAAGTACATCCAAGTTCCGTCTTGGCTGCTTGAATCATGGTTTGTCGTTTTGGATCGATTTCTTTTTCTTTATAAAATCCTTTTTTCTTCGCAAATACAACGCATGCATCTCTGTGGGTTTGGTCTTCACAATAAGTACGGCATTCTGAGACAGAAGTACAATTGCCCAATTCCAAAACTGGAAAAGCTACTCCAAACTTTTTTGCTTTGACTTCGGGTGTTTCCTGGGCAAAACTTATTTGCACAAAAACAAACAGACTAATAATTAAAAGTAAAAACGGAACTATGATGGAAAAAATGTATTTTTTCATTTTGCTAATTCGTCAAATGGGTTATCGGTTTGTTCAAATGGGTTACTGTATTGTTTATCGGCCGTACCAGTCGGGGCAGCAAAAGGATTATCATATTCTTCTTTTAGGATCGTTGTTGGAGAGGGAGAGGAAACTGCTTGAGTAATTATAGGAGTCGGTGTTAAAGTAAGGGTTTTTTTTGCAGTTTTTAATTGCAAACGAAGAGCAAATAGTATTACGGAAGTAATCAACAATAAAACAAGAAAAGTAATACCCGATATTGTTAAAAAGGAATTAGATTTTTGAGGTGGTGGCACAATCACCGAAGGCGGTTGATTTGGTAAATCCATATTTAGCATTATGAAGAAATTTTAAAATAAAGTCAATACCACTAGGTAATATACTTTTTAATTACTGAAGCTTAACGATTTATGGAGACGCCTTTTCTTGGTTTTTCGGGAAAAATTGCTGGAAAGGACGCTGATGTTGCCGTCAACTTCAAGAATGGCTAAATCCACTGCGGCAATGTTTTTAACTCCATGCTCTCTTACAGCCGCCTCCAATTCATCATGAGATATCTGTGCTTTCTCCAGATGCTTATGAAAAACCTTTCCTTCATAGACCAACAATGTTGGACTACCTTGAATTGTTTCGCTGATTCTTTTTGATTTGTAGATTAAATTTTTTAAAATCCAGTTGACAATAAATAGCGAACCGGCCGCCATTAATCCTCCTGCCAAAGTTGTGTCACTTCCTATCATAGCCGCCTGAAGAGAATTACTTATAAGTAAAATAAAAACTAAATCCACGACCGAAAGCTGAGTAAGTTCTTTCTTTCCAAAAAGCCTAATCGCAAGTATTACAAATAGGTAAACCGCAACTGAACGAAACGCTATTGAAACTAACATAAATTTATTATACCTTATATATTATCAGTTTAAAATCTATGGAAGAAAAAATTAATCGCTACATTAAGGGACACATGATGACGATAATGATTATCATCTTAATTAGTTTTTTGTTATTATTTTTGGGTGAATTTTTCCTATACCGAAAAATTGCGTATCTTAACCAGATTATTTCTGAAGGCTTAATGCAAATTAAAGAAAATATTATAATTCGTCCGTCACCAACAATTTTTTTGAATAAATAGTGTTTATGGAAAATAAAAATTTTTCGGGTAATTTTTTGTCTGCGGTTATGTTGACGATTTTGGGTTTGTTTGTTATAAAATTTTTCAATATTTCTTATCCACTAACCATTATCAACACCACTCAATCTTCTGAATTGGCCGTTGTTGGCGAGGGAAAAGTCGAAGTTATTCCTGATACCGCTTATATTGATGCTGGGATTACAGTTGATAAGGTATCATCCGTTGGAGAAGCTCAAAAAAAGATTAATGAAGTAAATAATAAAATTGTTACCGCTTTAAGAGGAATTGGTATTGAAAAAGGGGATATTAAAACTTCAAATTATTCCATTAACCCGAATTATAAATACGAAAATAATGAAAATAATGTTGATGGATATAACGGAAACGTTACAATTGAAATAAAAGTTAGGGATCCTCAGATGGCATCAAAAGTTATTGAGACTGTAACAACGGCTGGTGCTAACCAAATTAATGGATCCCGTTTTGTTGTTGATAAACCAGAATTATATCGGGAAGAGGCTCGCAACGCCGCTATAAAAAACGCTAAAGATCAGGCAGCTAAAATTGCTAAAGATTTAGGAATAAAATTAGGTAAAGTTACCAATCTTGTTGAGTCTTCCCCCGGACAATCAACTCCACAAGTTTATGCAAAAATGGTTTCTGAAGGACTTGGTGGCGGAGGAGGGGGTCCAATAGTTGAACAGGGGTCTCAAACATTGACATCGATTGTAACTTTATATTTTGAAAAGAAGTAAGGTTATTCCGTTTTGATTAATTCCAGAGTAATAATAGTATTTGCTTGCATTATTATAGATTTTTCTTTCTCTAGTCTTAATTCACCGCTTACAGGTTTAAGATTTAATAATATTTCCGATCGGCCGTCTATATATTTTTTTTCCAACTTATAATTAGCACCGTTTAGCTTTTTGAAAACCACTGGAACCGCTTCATAATTACGACCGGACTCATCATAATTGGTTAAAATCAGAACTATTTTTTCTTCTGTTTTACTGGCAATCGCACTGACATTACTTCCTTCGCCATCAACTATTAGTTGACTTCCTTCAAGGGAATTTAAAAGTTTTAGGGCTTTATAACGAGGTTTTTCTTGTCCATCATAGGTTAAAATTCCCCAGGAAAGAGTCGGCCCATCCTTAACTTCAAACAAAAATGAAAGTTCAAGACCAGCATTAATCAGATTTCTAAGTGAAGCTATCGTATGGGCGGCGCCGACTTCAGTATCGGCAATTGGATTTTTTTCCGAATCATAACCCCATTCGGAAATTATTTTTGGTAAATTTTCGTATTTATCATATTTTGGATCTTCCCCTAACCATTTATTTAAGCTAATAATGTCTTGAGTGTAGTCGTCGGTTTTTTTAGAATAATGATGCCAGCTGATAAAATCAATCCTCAAATTATTGACAATAACGTAGTCTAAAAATTTTTGAACCCAGTTTTTATATAAAGCGGTCGTTACCGGACCACCTATTTTGTAGGGTAAAATATTTTGTGCTTGTTGTGCCCCTTTCACTGAATAAAAATAAAGTTCACTATAACTTTTAGCTCCATAATATTTCCATTTACCAAAACTTTCCAAATCAGGTTCATTCCAAACTTCGTAATAAACATTTGTTTTCCAAAAATCTTCCAACGCACCACAAGGTAAAACTGTGTCGCGACTACTGTAATGCTCAATAGTTTTTTGAACTAAAAAACTCCATTCATTCCAATTTTTTGGTTTGCCGATTAAAGATCCGTCATCAGACATTGTTGGGGGCATATAGCCAAGTGAAAAAAAAGGTTTTGCGCCAGTGTGATAAATATCACAAACCGTTTCATCTAATTTAGAAAAGTTAAATTTTAAATTATTAGATGAGTCCCTTGAAACAACTTCATAAAAATCATAGATATGATCAAGTCGAATATATTTTGGATAGAGTCCGGAAACTTTGGAAACAACGTTTTCCAGCATTCTAACCCCTGATTCTTCCCCCCCCTGAGCTAAAGCCTTCCAGCGATCGGGAAACGGACCAGAGGATTTGTTTATATCAACAACAATGTTTGCCTTTATTGCTGCGGCCCGAGAAAAATATTGAAAGGAATAAAAAAACAATGGAGTCAAAATTAACAGAATAACCATGAACATTGCCAGTCTTCTAAGCATTCTTCATTGTAGCAAATTATATTAATTAAAAAAATCTGTAGACATCTTTTCTGTAACCAATTTTTCTTATAATTATTTGTTTTAACTCAAAACTAATCATAAATATTGCCCTAATTTTTTTCATCTTTAGTCTGTAAAAATTTTCACCTCCTGAAAGTTTTTTAATATTTAGAGAGATTGGAAAAGGAAAGTTTAATTGGTTTATTTTAAGAATAATTTGCTTTTCCTCTTCTTTTGATATATTGTTCAGATCTTTTTTTGAATCTTTTGTAAAAAAGACTTTATACATATTCTTTCATTATGTCTTCTATTGGAATTAATTTACCAACAGGCTCTTTTTCAAGTTTTATTGCTTCTTGTGAATCAAAATAATCTTCAAGTAACTCCTGCATTTTAACAAATTCATCGATGTCTAGCATGACAGCCTTAGGTTCAGAGCGATGAAAAATATAAGTCACCCCATTTTTCTTCACTAAATTAAGAAGGCCTAAAGCATCTTCTCTCATGTCTGTGATGGTTTTAACATTCTTTGAAGTTGGAATTAACATAAGACTATTCTATAGATTAACCTCAGGTTTGTCAATAGGTTTTATTCTAATTTATTCATCTTAATTACGCTAAATAAAATTAGTATTCCACCGATTATTTCCTTTAGAGATGGAATTTCGCGATAAAACATTAATCCTATTAACACGGCGAAAAACATTTCTAATGTTAAAATATTACTGGCGATCGACGTTTTTACATGTTCAAATCCATAATTTGTAAAAAATATCATTAAAACATTTGCGAGTCCCGACAGTAAAATAATTAAAAAGACACTCCCGTTCCAATTATTTATCGGTAAACCTTCCTGGGTCAATAAAGAGGCAATTAATATAAAAATAAGAGCAAAAAATAATTGGATTTGAGTTATCTCGACATTATTTAATAATTTTGTTTGATATTTTCTAAAAACAATACTTAATGAAGCAAAGATGCACGACATTAATGCTAATATTTCTCCCTGACCAAAAGAAAAATCCGAAAAACTATTTATGGAAATTGTAACAACACCGATAAAAGATAAAGCAATATAAAATATTTTTTGAGTTGTCACTTTTTCTTTTAATATCAAAAATCCTAGTACTGCCGTCATGGGAAGTGAACCGATGAAAGCAACTGTGCTTATTTTGGTCATTAGAACTGCCTTATTAAACAAAGCAGCACCTAATAAATAATAAGCGGCAGCCCTAAATACTAATAACAGCCATTCTCTGGTGGTTATTCTCTTAAGTTTTGAAAAGTTAAAATTTTTTTCAAATATCAAAAACCCTATGATTAAACCGGCAAAGATGCGAAGATATAATTGTTGGAAAAACCCAAAGCTAACAGATAAATATCTGGTAAAAAATCCAAAAGAAGCGTACGTAAAAGCCAGTCCAATTAATGCCAAAATGCCTTTTTGTTTATTGGAGAAATTCATTAAAGTAGAGGTAATAATTGAATAATTTGTTTTGTTTTTTCTTTACTAGCAAAATGCCCACCTTTTTTTATAAGGATACATTTTGCATTTAATCTTTTACTCATTTCTTGGACTTGGAACAAGGTGATATAAGGATCATTATCTGAAGTAACACAGTAGATTTCTTTAACATTTTCCTTAATTAGATCATGATTAATTTTATTTGACCAAAACGATTGGTGTTCCATGGTCAGATCGTTAAAATCCCAACCAGCTATTAGGATTATTTTATTAATTATGTGTTTTTCTGCCAGTCTTAAGGTCAACAAACACCCAAGGCTGTGACCAATTATTATTGTTTCTTTATCTATTGGAAAATTCTTTTCGATAAAATCCATTGATGTTTTTAATTGTGGATTGTCCGAATCGAAAGTAGGAATTTTTGGAGAAAATACTTGATAATTTTTTTCCTCCAATTTACTTTTTAGCCATGGATACCAATTATCTTCTGGTTTGCTGTACCAGGCATGTAAAATTAAAGCTTTTTTCATATTCGTTTTTCTTAAAATATCATTTACTTTTATTAAAATTTAAATGAGCAATAATTATTGAAAAGGCTATTAAGCTACTACCAATTAATTCATTAAATGTTGGTATTTCTTTATAAAATAAATAGCCAAAAATTGAAGCAAATAATAACTCTGAAGATAAAATTATTGTCCCCAAATTTAGATCAAAATTATGAAAACCAACAAGCATTAAATAATTATTCAGCATTAAAAAGAATCCAAATAAAAGACCTACTCCAAAAATAAACGAAGAAATGTTAGGAATTAAAAGTGTTTTTGTATAAAGCATTAGAATTAAGGATATAATTATTGTTCCCATCATTTGAATAGAAATCAAGAAAAATCTATCGACTTTGCCTTCAAGATGTTTTTTAAAAGTATTGCTCAACGCGTCCGTAAAACCACTCAAAACTCCAAAAACTAATCCGATATTAATATTTTGAAAAGAAAAAGGAATCGTAAAAAAATATAAAGCTATTATTGAACTAATAATTGCCAGACTTTTTTTGATTGTTAATTTCTCTTTAAAAAATAATATTCCGGACACTAGTGAAAATAATATTGATCCAAGATAAAGGGTTGCAACTGCTAATATGATTTTAGTTTTTAAAATAGATAAAGTATAAAAAACAATCGTCAAAGGTAAAGAAATCGCAAATAATAATAAATTAACTAGAGAAATATTTTTAATAGACACTTTTCTTTTAAATAAAATGATTATCCCCGATGCTAATATAAATCCAACAACACTTCTAAAAAATATTTGTTGAAAATTAGTCATTTCACTATTAAGAAGTCTGACAAAAATACCGAACATACCAAAAAGAAACCCGGCGGATAAAAGTGATAAAAATCCTTTAGTTTTATTCATTTCCCTCAATTATATCCTAACGCCTTATCTTTTTAGAATGTTTTTGGAGCCAGAGGGAGATTTGCTCAAAATTAAGCTTGTGTGAATCAACATCTAACGTAAATTGAATCACTTCAGGTTTTGAATATTCCAGTTTATATTGATTGTAATATAAAAAAAGGGTGCATGAAGCGAAGGCTGTTCTTTTATTACCATCATCAAAAGGGTGATTAAGAATCAAAGATTGAACCAGGGCAGACGCCTTATCAAATATGGTCGGATATAAATCCCTCCCTCCAAAAGTTGCTTTACATCGTTCTGTTGCCGAATGAAGCATTGTAAAATCATGGACATCCTCTCTTCCTCCAAATAATTCAATCATCCTATTGTGAATTACTATCACTTCGTCTATAAAAAGATATCTTATCATGGTGTTTTTGCTAATTCTTTTAGAAGGTCGTAATTGTCTTTAGTAAATTTGTCCAACCAATCAAAAAATTCCGGACTGAGCTTAGAATTATTAGCCATTTTTTTTGATTTAATTACCATTGTTTGATAAATTGGAGCAGTTTCAACAACTAATTCATCTCCCATTTTTAAATTGCCATCACGTACAAATGCGACCGGTAATGTAACCGCTAAGGAATTTCCAACTTTTATTATTTTTTGAGTTTTCATTTTATTTTAAAATTGATAACGTTATAACTATGTTATAACGTAAATATTTAAAAGTCAAATGTATATTTAGTCTAGATTCCCGCCTCCGCGGGAATGACAACTCTCTATGATAAAATTAAACATTATGTTACAAGCACGGATAGAAAAATTGAGAAAAATTTTGATTGAAAAAAACCTTGATGGATTTTTAGTTTCTAATTTTTATAACATTCTTTATCTCACCGGATTTAAGACATTGACTGAAAATGAAAGAGAAGGTTGGGTCTTAGTAACAGCCAAAAATGTTTATCTATTTACTGATAGCAGATATTTAAATATAAAAAATCAAATATCAAATATTTTTGAAACAAAACTAATTACTCCAGATAAGGGATTAATCAAGCATTTGGTTGAGATTGTAAAAGAGGAAAGAATCGATAAACTTGGATTTGAGGGAGACGATCTGACGGTTAGCGAGCTAAACCGACTAAAAGAATTTTTAATTAATATCGAACTGGTCCCACTAGAGAAAGTAATTATTAAAATCCGAGAATTAAAAGATGAAGAAGAAATAAATAATTTAAGAACTGCCTGTAAAATTGCCTATCAATGCCTTGAAGAAATTGTTAAAATAATCAAAGTTGGAATATCAGAAAAAGAAATTGCTTTTAAAATTGAATTTTGGTTAAAAGAAAAAAATCACGATTTATCTTTCTATCCGATTGTTGCTATAGACAAAAATTCCGCTGTTCCTCATTACGACACTAGAAACGGCAATGATGAAAAGGTCAAAAAAAACTCTATTATCCTAATTGATTATGGAGCCAAGTTCCGAGACTATCACTCGGATACAACCAGAATGGTCTTTACCGGAAAACCAACCGGAGAAGTGATAAAAACCTACAATAATCTTCTTACGGCTCAGGAAAAAACAATTAAACAATTAGAGATTGATAATAATCCTGTTTTCATCGACCAATTTTGCCGAAATGTTTTAACTAGTCCCCAGTCCCTAGTCCCCAGTCCCTATCCTCATTCGACTGGCCATGGAGTTGGCCTTCAAGTTCATGAATATCCAAAGATTTCTTTTACATCAATCGACGTACTGCTACCTAACCAGGTTGTGACAGTTGAGCCGGGAGTTTATCTTGAAAACAAATGGGGAATGAGGATAGAGGACACAGTGTTGATAAAAGATAATAGGCAAGTTGAAGTTCTAACTAAATTCAGTAAAAAATTGCTTATTCTTTCATTTTAAGTTCTTCTTTAAGCTCCATCGTCTTTTCCGCTTCTTTCTTTTTTGGTTTTAAAACGTCCACTTCTTCAACCTTGGCTTTAAGTCTCTCTGTTACTTCTTTTTCTCGGTCAATTAATGCTTTAACCATTTTAGCAGCTTCAATTTTAGCTTTTAAATATGTCACTAACTGTTCTCCTGAAAGATTATTGACTAAAAATATCGGCAATATATACCCAACCTCGTCCAGCCCCTGTTGTTTCGTTTGAACATCTGGAGAAAATAATTTATTTAAAGTATTAGTAATAAAAACAATGTCATGGTCGACCCAAATATTTCTTGTTTTAATATTTTCGGTTACTGGAACTTCTCCCTTTTCATATTGTTGAATCCACATTTTTTTAACCTGTTCGTATTCGTCAATCGAAACTGTCTGCGGTATAGTTATAGTTTGCTCAATATTTTTTTCCGGCTCACTGATTACCTGGTCTTGAGCTTCAATAACTTTTTTAATTTGTTCTGAATCAAGATTGTTTTCTTTAGCCACCGTTTCGTTCATCTTTGTATCGGATTTTATTTGTTTAGAAAATTCCTTAATCACAAGGGTTACTTTGAGTTTTTCTATTTTTGTATCTTCAGAAATTTTCTTTACAACTTCTGTTGCTGGTATATTTATATTTTGGTGAAACGAATTCAAAACTTGGGTTGTTTTTTCCGGATCAATTCCTGATTTTTGAGAAATTAATAAAATTGTATCTTTATTATTGATAATTGTATTGGCAATTGCTGTTGAAATTTCCTGGACTTTTGCTTGGGGTAATTTAACTTTAAATGAAACAATTTGAGTGACGGGAACCATCTTTGGAAGCGTGGTAATTATATTTTGTCTAATTTGGGGCTGTTCCGCTTTAGAAGCTGTAAAGACGTTTATTACCTGGCGGGCGGCAAAATCAGATTTAGAAGCGCGCGAAGAAAGCTCGCTTCGAATATTCATATATTTTTGTCTTTCCGCTGGGGTTGAGGCCTGAATTGGATTTTTTAAATAATTAATATTCTTATTGGTCGTTTCATTGAGAGTTTTATTTGTTTCAAAATTGGCAATATCGGTAATATTGCTTGCTTTAATATTAAGCGATCGGCTAATGTCTTCTGTTTTTGCTTTTTTTATTTCTTCGATCGTTTCTATTCTTGTTTTAACAGTCGCCCCTATTTCTCTCGGGATTTTCATTTCAACCCCAACTTTTGAATTAATATTGGCTGGAATCGGAGTTGGGGAAGGCGACGGCCCACTCGGATGCCCAGGATTTAAACCTGCCAACATCATATTCTTCATAGCATTGATTCCTTCGCAACAATAGTCTCTGTAAATTCGAAGCAGCCACCAAGGAAAGATTGTCACCGCCCACAACATAATCAAGGTAATAATGTATTCAACATAGGTATCAATATAGTTTCCATTGTTTGTTGCTAGGCCTAATTTTTGTGCCGGACCTCCATAGAGAATGCTAATAGCTGTTGGATAGATGTACCCGGCAGTTGTATTAACTCTGGAAAAATCAAAAACAAACGGTATTCCGAATTTCCAAATACTAGCTAATCCTCCAAGAAACAAAGCGAGTAACGGACCATAAAACACCCATTGGAAGAAAACCCCAATCCAAATCATTCCGACATTTTTTATGAAAGTAAAAGATAAAAGAATTGCCAAAAAAGGCGAAACAAATAATAAGAACCATAAAATTATTTTACGGACCAAAAGCATTCCTCCCATAAAATAATAGCTCCAGTTTGTTAGTTTAAGTAGCAACATTTCTGTCTTGGCTGCTTCCTGAACTCTTATATTTATGTCTCGACAACCAACAAAATCTACATAATTTTTTTCTTGGCTAATCGCAGAAAAATAAATATTAAAAAGATCTTTTCCCCCTAAATTCTCAATAAAAAATTTCATCAATATCTCTGAAAGTTGAATGAGAGAAATGACAATTGTGGCTGAAAAAGCAATATAAAAAATTGATAGCAATATTTTTGATACAGCCGGCCAAAGTTTAATTCCTGTTTCAAAATTTGTTTTTTGACCAATGATTATCCCTAAGCCTAAAAGCGCTGCTGTTAGTATCACTAAAAAATAGCTCAAGTTTCTAGTTGTTGACCAAATCTTGGTCAAAACCGGATGGTTATCAATCCCTGAATGTGTTGTTACCCAGTAGATAAACTGACGGGCTCGATCATTAGACTTCCCTTGAGCTGTTACCTCGCTATCTTCTATCCAAAAATGGTATTTAGCTTGATCTGTTTTAAACACTTCATAATCAGTAGTGCATGCTTCACCTTTACCTTGTTCTTGATAAATTGAATCAAGTTCCGGTAGGCAAACCCCTCTTTGACCAACCTTGTCTGGACATCGTAAAGGGGGAGTTTCCGTCGGATTGGGAACTACTTGAGCAAATACAGAGTTTAGGTTAGCTAGCAAAAAAAAACTAAAAAAAACCATCAATATTTTTTTTATCCAATTAAATCTGTTCATATTCTTTTAAAGATAAAGAAACCTGCTGTAGCTAAAATAAAAAGGGAGGATCCAAAAAGAATTCCTTTTGTCATCGGGGCTGATTCTCCTGTTTTAGGTAATGATGTGGGGGCAATGGTTTCTCCAGGAGCTGGAGTGGACGTTGGAACTCCAGGAACTGGGGTTGAGGTTGGAGCGGGGGTAGGGGTTGAAGATGTTGGATTAAAAAGAACACAGAGTTGAGTTGAGCCAGATGATGTAGCAATTAATTTAAAGGTTACATAGGCAAAAACGCCTGATCCAGAATAAGGAGTAGTTGACGAGCCGGTAATTATAAGTTTCCCCCCTGCCTGAACGTCTGTTGAAACTGTTGTAAAAGTATTCCCGGGTGAAACGGAAACATATTCTAAATATTGAGTATCATAGGTCATCCCGATTGCTGATGATGCCAAGGATTTGTCTTCTGTGTTAATATTAATTGTAAATTGAACATTCTGACCTCTCACCAATTGACCCGAAGGAGCAATTAAATCATAGGTTGTAGCCAATACAGACGTGGGAATAATTATCAGCATCAATAAAAAAATAAGGGTTGTTGTTAATAATTCTTTTATGTATTTGTTCATATATCCTCCAGTCTTCATCATACTTGAAACAACTATCTTTTTTCAACGTTAAATAAGGGCCCGACGATTTGGATATTGGCTGGAGCTCTAAGATTAAACCAATCTTTAAACTCACTTAAAGAAAAAGAAATATCTCCGGAATCACCAGAAAAACTTACCGAGCTAACTCTACCTGAAGAAAAGTCAGCTGAAACCGAACTATTATTTATGGAGTTAAAAGGTTTTTGTCCACGATTCCGAAGCTCTTGTCTAACCTTATCTGAATTCCAGTTGTCAGTTCCTGCTGGAGGATTGTCAGGTTGATAAAGATGTTCCCGCACGGAAGAATCAACCTTAGCTAAAAGAATTGTATTAACTATATCTGCTAGTTCTTCAGACTTTAGCCAGGCGGTTTTATTATATTGACTTCTTGACCCCCAATCACAATAAAACCAAGGCGAATCTCGATCGTAAGCCCTGGAATTTAAATCTGAAAAACTTGACACCGAACCATCAAAATCATTAGCGTGTTTTGTCCAACTTGTACCCGACCAACCTATCTCTCCCGTAGAAAAAGTGTAGCCTCCATGCGTTGATGAATACCAGGCCTTGATCGGATTTCCTCCCTGCGTCATTACTCTTCCTGCTGTTTCTTGAACTGCCGTTCTCCATTGACCAGTTTTTTCAGGTTGACTATATACCTGACAAGATTCAGTCGTGCAAATTTCTCCAGCACCATTATTAGTATAGGCTAAAGCATAGCTTCTTGCGGCAATTACCTGGGATTTTAGAGCTTCCATTGGCCAATCTTCCGGCATTTCTTTAATTCCCAACAGATATGTTTCAATCGGCATTTCGCCGTAACCCTGAACTTTAATATTTATATTGTCACGGGTTTCAAAATTAATATTGTCGTAGTAAGCTCTTAAAATATCTTCATAACCCTGAAATGCAGCTCTACCCTTAGCTCCGTATTGATTTAAACCCACCCTATTTGGAACTCCATAAGTAAAAAAGGCAAACTTTGGAGAAAATCCGGGGTCGCGTCCGTTAGTTAAATCACTGTCACATCTTCCGGCGCTCGAGGATGATCGGGAAATATTTAAACTGGCTAATTTTTGGGCAATAAGCTGCTGTTGCCTTGCTGTTAGCTCGGCAATCTTCGAACGGGTTTGGCT
>AMFJ01018971.1_pt1 | contig 12816 bp, 14 predicted proteins | sample 427208 | NCBI WGS metagenome assembly AMFJ01 (sample SAMN02954298, study PRJNA114691) | groundwater metagenome | biome: aquatic; feature: subsurface aquifer; material: sediment; isolation source: subsurface aquifer sediment | place: USA: Rifle, CO | collected 2008-08
CACTACTTAAGCTTATTCTGCGTAAGGTGAGTGAGTAAAATAGATAACAAAAAAAGATCGCGAATTTGATAAGAATATCAAGTGATATTTGACGAGAACCTACACCGATTTTACTATTTTTGCAGACAGTCAAACAATATGACAACAAGCTCTCAAGCAGCGACTAATTTTCCGTCTTCCAGCAACAATACTCGCTCGGCATGAGAAGCGATATTCATATCGTGAGTCACTATAATGACGCTCGTTTGGTGGGCTTTTTGTAAATCAACAAATAAATTTAACACTTTTTCTGCATTACGGGGATCTAAATTTCCGGTAGGTTCATCAGCTAATACACATAAGGGTTCCGTCACTAAAGCACGTGCTATAGCAACACGTTGACGCTCACCACCAGACAATTCACTCATTTTATGTTGCATACGATTTTTTAAGCCGACCGATTCAAGCAAACGTTCTGCTTTACTCATAATTTCTTCTGGCACAACACCTCGAATAAGCAAAGGCATACTGACATTTTCAAGTGCAGTAAATTCTGGCAATAAATGATGAAACTGATAAACAAAACCTAAGTATTGATTACGCAAATAACACTTTTCTTTTTCTGATAATTCCGTCAACTTTGTGCCCGCCACCATCACACTACCTGATGTCGGCTGATCCAGACCGCCTAATAAATGTAACAATGTACTTTTACCTGAACCAGAACTACCTACAATTGCAACTAATTCTGCTGGTTTCACATCCAAATTAATATCTTCCAATACATTAATTTGCGCTGCACCATCTCGGTAATATTTGCCTAAACTAGTACATGTAATGACAGAATTATTCATAGCGCAATGCCTCAACAGGTTCTGTACGAGATGCGCGCCATGCGGGATAAAGCGTCGCCAGCAAACTCAGAAACAACGCCGCCAAACTAATACGGATAATATCAGATGCTTGCAATTCGGAAGGAAGATAATTAACAAAATATACACTGGATGAAAGAAATTGCACGTTGAATACGCGTTGAATCCAATCTACCAAGTCAGTTACATTCAATGCAAGAGTAATACCTCCTACCACACCTAATAACGTACCAATGACTCCAACAATAGCTCCTTGCACCATAAAAATTCCCATAATCATTTGCGGCGTTGCCCCAATAGTACGTAAAATAGCGATGTCGGCTTCTTTTTCATTGACCACCATCATTAAAGTGGACACCAAATTAAAAACTGCCACTGCAATAATTAAAATTAAAATGTAAAACATCATCGTTTTCTCTAGACTGACTGCATGAAAAAATGCACCAAATTGATTTGTCCAATTAGATACTCGCGCACTAGGGCCTAGTTGATTTGTCAATTGATCAGACACGTGTTGTGCTGCATACACATTTTTGATAGTGGCATGCACACCTGTCACTGTCGCGCCCAATTGCATTAATTTTTGGCCATCGACTAAATGAATAAATGCCAAATTTCCATCAAAACCAAATCCACTGCCAGCACGAAAAATACCAACAACAGTAAATCGTTTAAACCGAGGAATAACACCTGCTGGTGTCAAAGACATTTGCGGAGTAACAACAGTAATTTTATCGCCAAGCACAGCATCTAATCGCTCAGCTAATTCTTCTCCTAATATTATACCAAATTGACCAGCGACTAATTGCGTCAATTTTCCTTGAATCATTTTGTCGGATAATTCAGTAATATGCGTTTCAGCTTCAGGCAAAATGCCATCAAGTAAAGCAGGCTGCACAAGCCCATCATTTGTTAACATAGCTTGCGCACTCACAAAAGGTGCTACCGCTACTATATTAGGATTTTCTTTCATGATACTTTCAACTTGCTGCCAATCAGTCACATAGTTTACCAAACTACTGACAGTGACCGGCGGCACCATGCTAAAGACCCGACTTTTAATTTCGCGATCAAAACCATTCATAACAGAAAGAACAGTAATTAATACCAACACACCAAGCGCTATACCCAACATCGACATGAGGGAAATAAAAGAAATAAAATGATTACGCTTTTTAGCGCGCGTATAACGTAATCCAATAAAAAGAGCTACGGGTCGAAACATGTAAATACCTGAATTTAGGGGTATAACGTGGCTATTCTACTCGTTTATCATCATTGACGACAGAACCTAGACGAAATAACTTAAAAAAGTTTCTGGTCGTATATTCTGCAATCATTCTCACATCTACCTCGCGTAATTGAGCAATATACTCAGCAACATAGCGAACATACGCGGGTTGATTGGATTTGCCACGATAGGGCACAGGCGCCAAATAAGGCGAATCCGTTTCAATTAACATGCGGTCTAATGGCATATGTTTTGCTACATATTGAATTTCTTTTGCATTCTGAAATGTCACAATACCCGAAAAAGAAATATAAAAATTTAATTCCATTGCTTGCAGCGCCATCGACATATCTTCGGTAAAACAATGCAATATACCGCCTACTTCTTTCGCATTTTCTTCACGTAAAATACGCAAGGTATCTTCTTTTGCCTGACGCGAATGCACAATGAGCGGCCTTCCAGTTTCTTTCGCTGCCTGAATATGTTGACGAAACCGCATACGCTGCCATTCAACGTCTCCGCTGCTACGATAATAATCTAAACCTGTTTCACCCACAGCAATGATTTTTTTATCTTGCATCAATGCAATTAAATCATCCGCACTGGGTTCTGATTCAATATCCTGCTCATTAGGATGTAATCCAACCGATGCATGCACGTTGGCATAAGGTTGTATCATTTGCAGCATTTTTGGCAAATCTTTTAACGTAATACAAACACACAAAAAATGTTGAACACCCTGCTCTTTCGCAAATAAAAGAGCTTTAGCTAAATCGTTTTGATAATCAGTCAAATCAAGCTGATCTAAATGGCAATGCGAATCAACTAGAAACATAGTTTTGCCCATCGAATAAATAACTCTTCTAACAACAATATTTTATTCGTATTTAAAAACCGCAGCGCGCCCGAATACATTTGCTGAATATGAGCGATATATTGCAACAAATTATCACACGAAAATTTCTGCATGATTTCCTGTATAACAACTTGATGATCTACATTAATTAAATTCGCTCGCCCATGAGTTAACTTAGCACGCAATAAATCTCTCAACCAAATAAATAATAAATTTAAAATAAATAATGTTTCATGTTCTTGCCAACGAGCAGCAAGCTGCAATGGATCTGCTTGACGCCGACTTAATTGTAATAAATTTTGATAAAATTCTTGACGCAAAGCAAGCATGCCGTTGAGCAAAAATTCTTTTGCACTTAATGGCGCACCTTCTGCCAACGCAAGCAATAAATCGAGATCCTGTGGAGTATGGGCTATTTTATTCTGGCAATTTACTTCCAACCACTGTAAAGCTATTTTCTTTGAAGGTTTTGAAAAAACCACTCGCTGACAACGACTCGTAATGGTTGCAGGTAATCGTGAAGTTTGCTCACAGATTAAAATAAGTAAAGTATGTGACGTAGGTTCCTCAAGCGTTTTCAATAATGCATTTGCTGCCGCGACATTCATGAGAGAAGCAGGAATAAGAATAATACGATACCCACTGAGCAACGCAGTTTCATTAACAAAATGCACAACATGACGAATCTGCTCAACCTTAATCATTTGTCCCGCTTCCTCTGGCTCTACCCACATTAAATCAGGGTGCGCTCCTGACTCTAACAAATGACATGCGCGACAAGCTCCGCATAAAACGCCAGACTGAGATGAAGAATGACATAAAAGAGTTTGCGCGAAAACATGAGCAAATTGCTTTTTCCCTACCCCAGCTACACCTGAAAATAATAATGCATGTGGCAAGCTGTTTTGTTGTTTGCGTTGCCAGAGTGATTCCCAAATAGTATGTTGCCACGGCAAAATAGTTTGCATTTCTATTAGATTGCTCAGCGCACTGCACGCTTTGCAATAGTCTCCAAATTTTTTGTTAATTCATCCTGTACTTTTGCCAAAGGTTGAGTTGCATCAATGACACTAAAACGCTCCGGAAATTGTTTAGCACGAGACAAATAGACCTGACGTACACGTTCAAAAAAATCTATTTTTTCTTGCTCAATCCGATCCTGTGGCGAACGATGTTTAGCACGCGCCAAACCAATGGCAGGTGGCGCATCAAGCAATATAGTTAAATCTGGTTGAAGATTTCCTACAATCCATTTTTCCAACATATTGATTTGCGTCATATTCATTTTCCTCCCGCCCCCCTGATATGCATAAGTCGCATCAACAAAACGATCACTCACCACCCATTTCCCTGCCTGCAGTGCGGGTAAAACAACTTTTTCAACATGCTGTGCGCGGCAAGCAAACATTAATAATAATTCTGTTGCAGGAACAATGGTGTCTTCTGGATTGGGCGTTAATAAAATTTGGCGTATCTGTTCCGCGATCGCCGTGCCACCTGGTTCGCGAGTGATGACATGTTCCCGTTGATGCTGCAGAAGATAATGTTGGATAAATTGTACTGCAGTTGTTTTACCAACACCCTCAATACCTTCAATTGTGATAAACGTGCCGGTTATTTTCAATGAACAGACCCCATTTCGAGTTAATTATAAATCTTCGGTAATACCAACTTTAAAAAATAAGCACGAATTAAATTATCATTAAAAAATTCATTCCTGGAGTGTTTTCTCTTAGCATTTGCAACCGCTTTATAATGTTCTGCAAGCGTAGTAGAAAATTGATGTCCGCCATCAGGATCATAATTTTTAGCTACAAAATAATAATAGTTATGTCGTTTGGGATGCAGCGCCGCTTCGATCGATTCCATGCCAGGCATTGCGATGGGCGTTGGCGGCAATCCTTTATTGACATACGTATTGTAAGGGTTTTTAGAGAGCAAATCTTTTCTACGAATCACACCCGTAAAATGCGGCTCTACACCATAAATAACGCTTGAATCAATTTGCAATAACATATCTTTTCTAAGACGATTAACGATGACCCCAGCAATCATTGATCGCTCTCGATCAACCCCCGTTTCTTTTTCAATAAGTGATGCGACCGTCAATACTTCTTGCTGAGTTTGATAAGGCAAATCGGAATCACGCTTTTTCCAAGCATCGTTTAACTTGCGTTGCATCATTTGAAATGCGCGCTTTAACAATACCAAATCAGAGGATCCCTTAACAAAATAATACGTATCTGGAAAAAACCATCCTTCGGGTTTTAATTCAGGATGACCTAAATAGTCCATAATGGCTGCATTACTCATGGAAGCAGAAGCATGACGTAAATTAGGATCTTTCTCTAATGCACCGCGCAACGTATGAAAACTCCAACCCGCAACTATGGTAAAAGTATGATACACCATACCACTACCTGTCGTAATTTGGGTTAACAAGCTAACAGGTGTAGTACCTTTCGGGAAAAGATATTCACCGGCTTTTAATTCGTGCTTATCCCCTCTTAAATAAACCAACAAGTTAAAGAAAACAGGACGTTTAATAACATTTAATAAATATAAATCATGTACAACTAATCTAATAGACGCGCCTTCAGGAACAACATATTCCATTCCCTGTTCATTAAATATGATAGGCGAACGTAAAAAACTCACCCAGGTAATTAAAAACCATGCACATACCATCAATATAATAGTAACAATTGCAATTAAAACGCGATGTGCATGTGTAAAGGTAATCATTATTCTATGAATTCACGAAACAATAATGTTCCATTCGTTCCGCCAAAACCAAATGAATTTGAAAGCGTTATATGAATGGGCATCGTTTGTGCTTGATGTGGCACAAAATTTAGATCACAACCATCATCAGGATTATCTAAATTAATAGTTGGAGGAGCAACTTGATCCCGTATCGCCAAGATACTAAAAATGGCTTCTACTGATCCTGCAGCCCCTAATAAATGGCCAATCATAGATTTAGTTGAACTAACAGCCAATTTGTATGCATGCTCACCAAAACTGCTTTTGATTGCAAGCACCTCAAGCTCATCTCCTGTAGGGGTAGACGTACCATGCGCATTAATATAATCCACTTCATTTGGATTGATGCGCGCATCAGCTAATGCGTTATTCATAGATAATGCAGCACCCAAACCTTCTGGATGCGGAGTGGTAATATGCGATGCATCGTCACTCATGCCAAAACCAGCGAGCTCAGCATAAATTTTTGCACCGCGTTTTTTTGCATGTTCGTAACTTTCCAATACAACAATACCAGCACCATCTCCCAAAACAAATCCATCACGATCCTTATCCCATGGTCGGCTTGCTTTTTCCGGTGCGTCGTTACGTGTTGATAAAGCACGCATTGCTGCAAAACCACCGATAGCTAATTTAGTTGTCGCCATTTCGGAACCGCCCGCAACCATGACATCTGCATCACCGTAAACAATAGCACGTGCAGCCAATCCAATATTATGTGTACCCGTCGTACAAGCTGACACAACCGCTATATTCGGGCCACGCATTCCATATATAATAGCAAGATTTCCTGCAACCATATTAATCAGTGCGCTGGGAATAAAAAAGGGTGAAATTCGTCGCGGGCCCGATTCTAATAAAACAGAATGGCATTTTTCAATCATCGGCAAGCCCCCCATACCCGAACCGATTGCCAAACCGACTCGATGCGCATTTTCTGCTGTTACTGTTAAACCAGCATCTTGAATTGCTTCAGCTCCCGCAGCAATGCCATACTGAACAAACAAATCTCTCTTACGTGTTTCTTTTTCTGACATGTAGGGTAAAGGATCAAAATTTTTAACGCGGCTGCAAATACGACAACTCATATCTGACGTATCAAAATGATCAATTAAGCTAACACTGCTTTTACCTGCTAAAATAGCTTTCCAAGTATCATTTACATTTAGACCAAGGGGAGTAACCATACCCAAGCCTGTTATCACAACACGCTGTTTGCTCAGTTTACTCAAAACAAATTCCTCAGACAAAGCACAATAATTACTTTATGCATGCACAATACTTACGTTAATTAAGTTTTGCTGCGTTCTTCAAGATGAGAATTAATGTAGTCAATTGCTTGTTGAATTGTAGTAATTTTTTCTGCGTCTTCATCTGGAATTTCTGTTTCAAATTCTTCTTCCAATGCCATAACTAATTCAACAGTATCTAAAGAGTCTGCGCCCAAATCATCCACAAAAGAAGAGTCGTTGGTAACTTCTTCCTCTTTCACACCTAACTGTTCAACAACGATTTTTTTTACACGCGCTTCAACAGTACCCATAGGACTTTTTCCTCTTCAATTTAAAAAAATTATCTATATAAGCAAAAGTTCTATTTAGTTTTGCTTATACAATACTCACGTTAGTTTAGTTAAAAAACCATAATTTTCAAGCCAAATCTTACCAGACATTGACTAGGACCTGTCGTCAATGACTCAATTTTTGCAAATTCTCGTCAACTATTCTCGATACTCCTCAAATTTGTAAAAATTGAGTCATTGACGAAACAGCCCTACCCCATATACATTCCACCATTGACATGCAAGGTTTGCCCCGTTATGTAACCTGCTGCATCTGATGCTAAAAACACAACTGCTTCTGCAATATCTGCCGGTTGCCCTATTCGTTGCAGGGGAATTTTTTGCAACAATGCATCTCGATGTTCTTGTGATAAATTACGGATCATATCTGTATCAACCAACCCCGGCGCTATCGCATTCACAGTAATATTACGTGACCCTACTTCTTGTGCTAATGCTTTCGTAAACCCAATTAATCCAGCTTTTGCAGCTGCATAATTCGTTTGCCCAATATTTCCGGTAGCGCCTACGACTGAACTAATATTAATGATACGCCCCCACCGCGCTTTCAGCATATCACGTAAACATGCTTTACCAAGACGATAGATCGAACTTAAATTAGTTTCAATTACGTTATTCCATTCATCATCCTTCATGCGCAACAATAAATTATCATGCGCAACAGCTGCATTACTCACTAAAATAGTCGGTACTCCATAACGCTCTTTTATAACAGTAAAAACAGAATCAATCGCTTCTTGTGAAAGAACGTTTAATAACAATCCAGTGCCTTGAATACCAGCACTCTGTAATTGCCGAGTAATATTATCTGCTCCTTGTTGCGTAGTTGCGGTGCCAACAACAATTGCACCTTCACGACCCAAACTAAGAGCAATAGCAAGACCAATACCGCGACTCGCTCCGGTAATAAATGCAACACGACCTTGTTGTGTCATGGTATGAACCATGGATTAATCTCTTAAAATTAAAATTTAACTAACGCAGATCCCCAAGCAAGCCCGCCGCCAAATCCTTCGAGTAATAGCATATTACCACGTTTAATTCGCCCATCACGCACCGCCTTGTCTAAAGCCAGCGGGATTGAAGCACTTGATGTATTACCCTGCTCATGTAATGTTATAGCAACTCGCTCCAACGGTAAGTCGAGTTTTTTTGCCATCGATTGAATAATACGAATATTAGCCTGATGTGGTACTAACCAATCAACAGCTGATTTATCAAGTGAATTTGCTGCTAAGGTTTCATCAAACAAATTACCTAGAATAGTCACAGCTAATTTAAATAATTGATTTCCTGCCATCTGCACAAACAATGCTTGCTCTACATCGAGCGGCTTGCCGAAACTGACACCTAAAGACAATACATCTTTATATGTACCATCTGCATGCAAATGCGTGGACAAAATACCCGGTTTATCTGCTGCACTCAATACAACTGCCCCTGCACCATCACCAAATAATACACAGGTTGCTCGATCACTCCAATCAATTATCCTTGACATAACTTCGCTGCCAATGACCAAAGCATGTTTAATCACTCCATTACGGATAAATTGATCTACAATCCCCAACCCATACACAAATCCAGCACAGGCAGTTGAATTCAAATCAAAAGCAGCACAACCTGCAATTCCGAGCCGTTGCTGCAATAAGCAAGCCGTACTAGGAAACATTTTTTCCGGGGTAGTGGTTGCAATAATAATCATACCTATATCAGCGGGTGTAATATTTGCAGCTGAGATCGCTTGATGCGCAGCCTTTTCTGCCATAGTCAATGCCGTTTCGTGTTCTGCTGCAATATGTCGGCTCTGAATACCGGTTCGCTCCACAATCCATTGATTTGTCGTATCAACAATTTTTTCCAAATCAAAATTGGTAAGAATTTTTTCTGGCAAATAGCTGCCTGTACCCGTAATCTTTGTATATGTCATAGCAAAAACCTCTAGACGTTACGAGAAGAATTTTTTAATAATTGTTCCACCTTGGCGCTAATTCGCTGTGGAATATTTTTTTCAACTTGTACTATTGCTTCTTCGATAGCATGAGCAAAGGCCGGAATAGTTGCCCCGCCATGGCTTTTAATCACTATTCCACGTAAGCCAATAAAACAAGCACCATTATAACGGTCTGGATCAATACGTTTGGCTAACGATTTCAATATCGGCATCGATATTAAAGCAGCACATTTTGTCAACCCATTACGACCAAACCCTTCTTTCAATAAATAGCGAATAAAAATAGCAACGCCCTCACTGACTTTCAGCGCCACATTACCAACAAAACCATCACATACAATGACATCCACATTACCACGATAAATTTGGTCACCTTCAATGTAACCAACATAATTAATTGCAGCGGCCGCTAATAATTGTGCAGCTTCTTTAACTAATTCATTACCCTTAATGTCTTCATGACCAATATTGAGCAAGCACACTTTAGGGTTTTCTATGTTATCAACTGCTGACGTAAGCACAGAACCCATTACCGCGAACTGGAATAAATGCTCTGGATTTGAATCTACGTTAGCACCTAAATCTAGCATACGCATCTTTCGCTGGCCCGACATCGTTGGAAAGGTAGAAACAATAGCTGGACGATCAATACCTGGTAAAGTCTTTAATACGAAACGTGCCGTTGCCATTAAAGCACCTGTATTACCGGCGCTCACACATGCTTCAACCTTACCTTCTTTTACTAAGTTAATAGCAACACGCATAGAAGAGTTTTTTTTCGTACGTAACGCATGTGCGGGCGATTCATGCATTTCAACACACTCTGCAGCATGTTGAATAATCAACCTTTCTGATTGGGTTCGCGAAAGACGCTGCAATTCATCTTGCAACACCTGACTATCGCCCACTAGAACAAGGGATAAGGTAGGATATTGATTTAATATTTGCAAACATGCAGGTACTATTACTGAGGGACCATGATCTCCCCCCATAGCATCCACTGCAATGGTTATATTTTTCAAAGGCGTTTACCCTTCGTCGCTTTCTTCTTCAATAACAGGGTTCTTATTAATAACCTGGCGGCCCTTATAGTAACCATCAGGACTCACATGATGACGACGATGTGTTTCACCTGTTGCTGCATCAATAGAAAGCGCAGACGCACCTAATGCGGAATGTGCACGACGCATGCCGCGTTTTGAACGGCTTTTTCGACTTTTTTGCACTGCCATGAGTTAAACTCCTCACTTAAATGTTCATATTTTCTTGCGTTTTGAACGCAATGATTCAATTACCTTAAAAGGACTTTCTCGCCCTACCGATACCTCATGCGCACTCGATTCATGAAATACTTCGGCATTACAATCTTTCGTATTATGCATTGGTACAAGCGGCAAACTGATAATCAATTCTTCTTCGATCATATCGCTTATAACAAGCGCACCATCAGACACAATAAGCGGATCATATCGGTCCGGAAGTCGATCTGCCTCTTCTTCTGTATGCACAATACCCAACAGAAATTCGTTTATTATCTCATGCTTAAAAGGCCGCAAGCAACGCTGACACTGCAGCATCACTTCTGTGGTGATGCGCCCTTTAATATGCCGGATACCTTGTTCATCCCTATCGAAAGTCATACTGACCTTCACCTCTCCCTGATCACTTGCCAAACTGGAGCAAAAACGCTGCATCTCCTTGATAAATAATGCACCATTTAAACTAACAGCATTTTCCGCAAAACGGAATGGATCAACTTTAAGTGGAAGAGTATCTTTATGCATAGCGGCAGGATTGTATTCTCATACTAGAAGAGTGTCAATTTGTAATAATACATTTATCTGGTATAATTATGCAAAAATTATACCAAGTTACGAGGAGAATATTTTATGCAGAGCCACGCTCATCCTTCCGAGAACTTCTCTACTAAGCCATTAATGCAGCTTCGTCAGATTACTGAGTTGCTGAACCAATTTTTGACATTAGTCACGGTAATAAAAGATCCCAATAAAGAAAAAACTCTAAAAAAAACAGCCTCTGATCTACAGATTGAAATTACATTTAATCTCGATAAAGAACCTGCTGGACAAGGGAGGAACAAACCAACCATGTATGGCCCTGCCGCTACAAAAACTTCAGTGATCGATATAGCAGCGGGAATGGAAACAAAACATGCGCATCTTCCTACTAGCACCACCTCGACCCCTCTCACATTTGCCAATGCTGGAGGGCTATTAGCAAAAGCAGATAAAAAATGGATCCGTTTGACTGACTATGACAAGCAAAACTTATTCAGGCTGCTTGGAAAAGATCTTTCTGCCTCTACTCATGAATCCTATGTTGATAGCTACTTTGAACGAGGTTTAGTGACAGAATTTGTTAATGCGTATGTAAAAAACAAATATACAACATTGACGATCAAAAGTAGACATAAAGGAGAAAAAGATTACGAAATACATCCTATATATGATTTACTGGCTAATATCTACGAACTATGTCGTTTTTCAACCCTACCGGTCGATGTCCAAAAAAAAGGAGAAGAGCTTAAAATAGAAGAAGCCAAAGATCAAAAAATTATTCAACTCACCAAACAAATTACAGACCAATTCGACAAAATAATTGGCCTTGCTATAAACCAAAATAAAAAAAATAGCTTAACAGCAATAAAACTATATTTTCTCCTTGCGTTAAAACAAGTAACTAACTGTTACGAGATGGGAGCAGCAGGGTTAGCGATAGGAGAAAAAAACCAAGAAATAAGCCAATTACAAGAAGAAAATCGAGAACTTAATGTTAAACTAGAACAACAAAATGATTCAATATCTAGATTGCGCGAGCTCAATGACAAAAAAATTATGCAGGTAGCAACGCAACGTGCCCAACTTGTCACAACACTCAACAGCCTTCAAGGCAGACAGCAACAACTAGCAAATAGCATTATAACAATTCAAAACCAGAAAACACTCTGGTGGAAATATGCCATAGCTGCAACACTTTTTGTAGCAGGCATTGCGCTAGCCGCCACAGGTGTAGGATCACTGATTGGTGCTTCTTTTGTATCCATAGCGATAAAAACAGTCGCCGCAATTATTTTAACAGCAAGCGGCGGGGGAACAACAGCAATCAGTGCAACTTATATCGGTTATGCTGCCAAGAGAGATAATCAATTACAACAAGACCTTGTGAGTGATGCGCAACGACAATCCGAACCAATAGTGATAGAAGAGTCTATTAAAGACAAAGAAGAAGAAAAAACGTTTTCGCCTGCCTTATCTAATTCTTCGCAAACTAATTCGAGATTAAATATTATCATAGCAGAAAACGACCAACCTCCCTCCCCAGCACTTTCCTCTCCAGCAGCAAGCTTTCATACACCCGCAAATCCTTCGTGCAGCCCTAGTTCACAATCAAGATCTGCATTACAAGCGCATTCATTATTAAGAAAACAAGCTGATGAAAATGATTATGATGATATAGCCAGCGATTTATCAATAGAATCTTATTCAAGTAATTCGGGGAATACCAATACCCCTCCTTAATAACTCATGTTACGCAGTTTTTCGTAGAAAAACATGG
>AMFJ01002405.1_pt1 | contig 12801 bp, 13 predicted proteins | sample 427208 | NCBI WGS metagenome assembly AMFJ01 (sample SAMN02954298, study PRJNA114691) | groundwater metagenome | biome: aquatic; feature: subsurface aquifer; material: sediment; isolation source: subsurface aquifer sediment | place: USA: Rifle, CO | collected 2008-08
TTCTAAACAATATAACAATGTATCAATATAACAATTTAATTCCTTGACTATTTATTTTGTTGTAGTATTATTTTAATGGAAAGGAGGTTGGAGCCCTTTCGTAGTAAAAATGAATATCAATCAAGGTGGTCTCAATACTTTGTGGTGTCGGAAAACCCGACTTCGCTAAACCTAAGTCGAGGCAAGCTAGATGGAACCGCGAGAATCCTCGTTCTAGCAATTTAATTTTTTTAGATTGTTTGGAATGAGGATTTTTTTATTTTTTATCAAAATTTTAATTTTGTTATAAAAAATAAAAAATACAAATGATGCGAATTTTATGCAAATGACACGAATATGCAAATGCAGATATTTAGGGATTTGTAGATCTGTACTAGATTTGTAGATTTGCGGTGAAGTTAAAATGTTAATAAAAAATATAATTCAAAAATACAATTCGGGTTATTCGAGTTTTTATTCGAAAATTAGAGTTGTGCTAATAAAAATATGATAGAAGAAAAAAAAGATGATAATTTAATGGAAAAAATAGTTTCTTTTTGTAAGAGGCGAGGTTTTGTTTTCCCGTCGAGTGAAATTTATGGAGGATTTGCCAATTCTTATTCTTACGGCCCCTATGGAACTCAGTTAAAAAATAATATTAAAAAACTTTGGTGGAAAAAAGTAGTCCAAGAAAGAATGGATATCGTGGGAATTGACGGTCCAATTATGCTTAATTCTAAATTATGGGAGGCTTCAGGGCATACCAGCGGATTTAACGATGCGATGGTGGATTGTAAGAAATGTAAAAAAAGATTTCGAGCCGATCATATTGTCGAGGAAGCCACAGGCAAGGATTTGGAGGGACAGCTTGAAGCAATGACTAAAGTTTTGAAAGAAGAAAAAGTTAAATGTCCGGAGTGCGGGGAATCTGATTGGACTAATGTGCGAGAGATGAACATGATGTTTAAAACCGAGATGAATGGTTATTATGGAGATGTTTATCTGCGTCCGGAAACAGCGGGAGCGATATTTATCGAATTTAAAAATATTATTGATTCTATGCGAGTCAAAGTTCCTTTTGGAATTGCTCAAATTGGAAAAGCTTTCCGCAATGAAATTGTAGCGGGTAATTTTATTTTCCGCCTACGCGAATTTGAACTAATGGAAATAGAATATTTTATTGATCCTGAGAAAGATTGGGAGACTATCTTTGAGAATTGGACAATTTTTCAAGAAGAATTTGCGATGGCGCTCGGGGCCAGAAAAGAAGATTTGCGAAGATATGAACATGCTAAAGAAAAATTATCCCATTATTCCAGAAAGACTGTGGATATCGAGTATAAGTTCCCCTTTGGTTTCGGAGAGTTATTTGGCTTAGCCCACAGAGGAGATTTTGATTTATCTCAACACGCTAAATTTTCTGGTAAAAAATTAGAATACTTTGATGCCGAAAACAATCGCCGATTTATCCCGCATGTTATCGAACCAACTTTTGGATTGGACAGGAGTATTTTGCTGGCTTTGCTAGCCGCTTACCGAGAGGAAAAATTGGAAGATGACAGTGAGAGAGTAGTGATGAAATTTCCTAAGTATCTGGCGCCGATAAAAGCAGCGATATTCCCACTTTTGAAAAATAAACCGGAATTAGTCGCCAAAGCCAAAGAGATTTATGATGGTTTAAAAATGCAATTTATGTGCGAGTTTGATGATAATGGAAATATCGGGAAAAGATATCGCCGACAAGATGAAATTGGGACGCCTTACTGCATAACAGTGGATTTCGAAACTCTAGAAGACGGCGCAGTAACGGTGAGAGACCGAGATACAATGGAGCAAAAAAGGATTAAAATTGAAGAGCTAAGTAGTTTTTTGAAAGAGAATTTAAAATAATTTTTTCTAAGTTTGCACCAGTATGTTCAAAGGATTACTTGAATCAGAATCTTTGCTCAATTTAGATATTTTATCTGAATTAGAAATTATTGGGTCGCACCAAGAGTTTTTTCCTGAACAAAAAACAAAAATAGTTACCGTAAATAAGTTAAAAATTTCAGATCAAAAGATTAAATTGGTAATAGATTTAATATCAAAGAAGTATATAAAGCCTGAATGGTATGCTTTATTTTGGGATAATAAAATAGTATATGTAGTTTTTGAAGATACTATATTTAAGTTAAAAAATACCAATCCTTGGGATTTATCTGAGATCAAATTGTTAACTAAGTACGCCACATCAAATGGGATATTGAAGAAACATATCGATGAAATGCGATTAACCATGATTAATTTTGATTCACCTAGGGCAAATAATAGTTTGACAAATAGATAGAGTAAGTATATGATGATAATATACAAAGAATATGAAAAATATTTTTGAAAAAGTGGATGGTTTTAATTGGGATGACGGAAATATTAATAAAAACAAGAAAAAACATCAGGTAGAAAAAGTCGAATGTGAAGAAGTTTTTTTCAATCAGCCACTTGTTATTTTTCCAGATAAAAAACATTCTCAAGAAGAAAGCCGTTATTATATTTTAGGAAAAACAACCAGAAATAGGAAGTTATTGGTAGTTTTTACAATTAGAAATAATAAAATAAGAGTCGTTTCCGCTCGAGATATGAGCAGGAAAGAAAGAAAAACATATGAAGAAGCTTAAAAAAATTCCTAAGTTTAAAAATGAAAAACAGGAAAAAGAGTTCTGGAGTAAAAATGATTCAGTTGATTATATCGATTGGTCAAAAGCCAGAAGTGATTTTAAATTTTCCAATTTGAAGCCGTCCACAGAGACGATTTCTTTGCGACTTTCTAAGTCAATGCTAAACGAGCTAAAAACTATAGCCAACGAAAAAGATGTGCCATATCAATCGTTTATTAAAATTATTTTAGATGAAAGAATAAAAAATGAAATCAAGAGAAAATCGGTGCGTCATAGTATATAAAAATTAAATTAGATATAAACGTTATTGCGAGGAGATGGTGTGACTAATGTTTACGTGGCGAACTAAATTGAGATTGCCACAAAATTAGGAGTACCTAATTTTTCGCAATGACAACAGACAAAAATATGAAATTGCAAGAAATTTATAAACTAGCCATTGATTTTGGAATTAAAAATGATCTAAGAGGAGAGAAAGAGGTGCAGAAAAAATTGGCGCGAATTAAAAATAAATATGAGAAACTAAATAAAGTTGAGAAAGAATCTTTTGATAAAGAAAGATTAACTAATCCCTATATGGATTCAACTGTTCATTATGATAGTGGCAAACAAATTAAAAAAGTGATGGTTGGGATTGACATTGACGCAGGAGAATTATTGATTGCTAAAGAGCTGGGCGTAGATGCTGTGATCGCGCATCACCCAATTGGCAAGGGTCTATCATACCTTGATGACGTGATGCACTTACAAGCGGATGTGTTGGCTCAGTATGGAGTGCCAATTAATGTAGCGGAAAGTTTGATGAAAATTAGAATTAGTGAAGTTTCTCGAGGAGTTAATCCAGCTAATCATTTCAAATCTCCAATGGCAGCTCAAAATTTAAAGATGAGTTTTATAAATGTGCATACGCCAGCTGATAATGGGGTAGCTACTTTTTTGAAAAATTTAATTGAAAAGAAAAAACCAGAATATGTGAGTGAAATAATTGAGTTATTGGAAAATGTGCCAGAATACAAAGATGCTAAAAAATATGGATTAGGACCGACTTTATTTGCAGGCAATAAAGAAAATAGAGCTGGTAAAATTGCCGTAACTGAAATAACAGGAGGTACAGAAGGTAGCCCAGAAATTTATGAGAAAATGGCTAATGCGGGCGTGGGGACAATTATCGCAATGCATCAAAGTGAAAAACACAGAGAGGCGGCCGAAAAGGCGCACATCAATGTGGTAATTGCAGGACATATTTCTTCGGATAATATCGGAGTAAATTTATTTTTGGATGAGCTTGAAAAGAAGGGAATAAAAATCGTTCCCTGTTCAGGATTGACTCGCGTTTCAAGAGTGAAAAAATAAATATTGAGAGCGCTCTTCTATTAAAAATACTTTTGGAAATAATTTAGTTCCTGTTGTTTATATGAATAATAATGAAAAAATAGATCAAGTTGAGGGAAGAAATTTTTATGAAAGAGTAATAATAGGATGTGAAAAAGAAGGCATTATTCAGATTGTTATTGAATGTTTTGTTTTAATTATACTTATTGGATATAACTCCCACATTCGTGGTGAATATGATAAGGGATTAATATTTATAATTTTTTTTCTTCTTATTTTTAAAAGTGGTCTATCTTCAGCTACTAAATTTTTCGGAACCTCAGCACTCGCAATTCTTGTGATAATTCACAGTCTTGTTTTTGGTGTCAATATGATAACTTTAGTTATCGCATTTGGGTTTTTTGTAGTATTTAAGAAAAAATTCGAAAAGAGTTTTTTCTTAACAATTTTATGTTATCTTAGTGTAGATACTCTTGTAATATTAAGTAATATTGATAGTCTATTAAGTAGCTACCTAGTATCTATTGGTAAGGGAATATTTACATCAGCTAAATTTTATTCTATAACTGGTGTATTTGTACTAACTTACTTTTATGTAATAATAGAACGATATTTATATGATGTTTTCGAAAGTAAGTTTTTAAAGAAATATGGGGCCTTATTATTTTTGTTTTTTATTTTGATTTTTAGCATATTTATGTTCAAAAGACATAACGTTAATTTTTTAGAATATGCCATTGGACCCTTATTGGCAATTTTTTTTATCGGAGTATTATTATTTAAAAAGACTTTTAAGGAGCTCTTGCTCGTGTCAATTTTATGTATTATTTTAATATCAGTAACGGTATTATTAGCCGATGAATGTCAGATGATATCAAAAGAAAAAACTAGTTGTTTTAAATTTTTTCTGATTGATTCTTTTTAATTATAATTTATAGATTAATATAAAAATATGAGTGAAATAAAAAGCGTTGACGGTGATGATGTTTTAGAATTAATGAGGGGTTACGAATTGATTTTGAAAGATTTGTATGCGCTTTTTGCTGATAAAATTTCAGTTGAAAGAGAATTTTGGATAAAATTATCAGAGGAAGAAAATAAACATGCTTATTGGTTGGAAGTTTTGGGAATGAATATGCAAAAGCAAAATGTATCTTTAAATGGAGATGAGAGATTTAATGTTCCGTTAATAAAAAGTAGTATCCAGCATGTAGAGGAGGCGCTGAATGATTTTAGAAAGGTGGAGCTAAGCCTTTTTGATGCACTAACTTTTGCTAAAGATGTAGAAAATTCCATGATAGAGAAGAAATTTTTTGAGGTTTTTTATGGAATTAACGATGATTTTGATCAAGTGATGAAATTATTGAAAGAAGAAACGGAAGAGCATAATCGAAGGATTGAAGAGAAATTGGTAAAATGTTCTAAATGTTGAAGTTGGCGTAAGTGTTATATTGTTGAAATTTTTCATTATTTATTATTTAGTTAACGAATTAACGAGTTAATGAATTGGAATTTTGTCATCTCGAGCGTAACGATAGTGGAGTCGAGAGATCTCATATTAATCAAAAGAACAGATTCCTCCACTACTAAATTTATGAGTACATAAATTTATTCGGCCCGCTTCGCAGTAGCTTTAGCGAGGCGAGTCGGAATGACACCTTGTTAAATTGTTTTAGTGTTAATATGCTAAGATGTTAAAATGATTTCGATTTGACTTTTCCCATTAATCTGCTATAATAATTAGGCTTTTAAAGAAGGATACAGTTTTTATCCAAACACTAAAAGACCACGGGTTATGCTCGTGGAATATTATTTTTTTAGTGTAGTTTTAGCATTAGATATAAATTTAAAATTGATGAAGTTAATTTCAGCTTCATTTTTAAACAGAAAATATTATGGATATACGAAATATCGCTATTATTGCTCATGTGGATCATGGAAAGACAACCATCACTGACGCGATAATGAAACAAACAGGAGCTGCAGAACAAGATGATAGTATGGATAGCAACGCTTTGGAAAAAGAGCGCGGGATTACAATTTATGCTAAAAATACTTCCATAATTTATAAAGATACTAAAATTAATATCGTGGACACTCCTGGACATGCCGATTTCGGCAGTGAAGTAGAACGAGTGCTGCGCGCTATCGATAGCGTGGTTTTGGTCGTGGATGCGCAAGAAGGACCGATGCCTCAGACTCGATTTGTATTAAAAAAATCTTTGGAACTTGGACACAAACCGATGGTGGTGATAAATAAAATTGATAAGCCGGCCGCTCGACTAGGAGAAGTGGAGGATGAAATTTTTGAATTATTTCTAGAGCTGGGCGCCACGGATGAGCAATTGGAATTTCCGATTGTGTATAGTATTGGTAAGCAAGGAATTGCCAAATATAAACCAGAGGATGAATCAGATAGTATGACTCCTCTTTTGGATATGATTTTAAAACATGTGCCGGCTGCCAAAAATGATATGACCGTTCCTCTTCGTTTGCAACCTTTTTCCTTAGCTTACGATGATTATCTGGGACGTTTGGCTGTAGCGAGAATTTTTGAAGGAGTTATAAAATTGGAACCGGTTTTTATCAAAGCTGATAACAAAGAAATTCGAAAAGGAAAAATTATAAAAATGTTTTCTTTTGAGGGAATTAAAAGAAAAGAAGTTCAAGAAGCGGTGGCGGGAGATATTGTGATGATTGCCGGAATAGAAAATATTGATATCGGGGAAACTATTTGCGCTAAAGAAGACGCCGAAATTTTGCCAGCTATTACCGTAGATGAACCGACGATTGCTTTGGAATTTTTGGTAAACAGTTCGCCGTTTGCCGGAAAAGAAGGGGAATTTGTGACCAGAGAGCAAATCAGAGAAAGACTGAAGAAAGAATTGGAAATAAACGTAGGACTTCGCGTGGATTTTAGTAGTGATAATTTTACTGTTTATGGACGAGGAGAATTGCATGTCGCAGTGCTTCTGGAAAATATGCGTCGCGAAGGATTTGAGGTGCAAGTTTCTCAACCGAGAGTAATTATCAAAGAAGTGGACGGTCAAAAAATGGAACCGTTTGAAGAATTGACTATAACAACTCCAGCTGAATTTTCTGGAAGTATCATAGAAAAACTGGGAAAGAGAAAAGGAATAATGATTGATATGAAACAAGCCACCGATGGAACTAGAATGTTATTTGAAATTCCAACTCGCGGAGCTTTGGGTTATCGAAGTGAATTTATCGTGGATACTCGCGGAGAAGGAATTTTATCCAGTCGCTTTTTGGAATTTCGGGCTTATGCCGGTGAAATCCGAAAGAGAGCAGTAGGCTCGATGATTTCCGGGGAAACTGGAAAAGCCTTGGGATTTTCATTGTTTAATCTTCAGCAAAGAGGTCAGCTTTATGTAATGGCGAGTCAAGAAGTTTATGCCGGACAAGTTATCGGCAACACTTCCAAGGGAGACGAAATGACAGTTAACCCGATTAAGGGAAAACAACTTACTAATATGCGAGCCAGCGGAAGCGATGATGCTATTAAACTAGTGCCACCAGTTGAAATTACGATTGAAAAAGGTTTGGAAGTAATGGCTAATGATGAATATCTGGAAATTACTCCTAAAAGTGTAAGACTGCGAAAACAATTTTTGAGTGAAGGGGATAGAGTGAGGGCAGCGAGAAAGGGGAAATAATTCTTGAAGTTCTTAAAGTTTTTAAGGTTCTTAAAGTTTATAAAGTGAGGATTGTTGTGAATTTGAGAATTTGGGAATGTAGGAATTTAGGATTTATGAATAAAAAAAGTATGTATTAGATACATACTTTTTTGTATTTTTCCAATCCCCCTCACTTTGTACTCAAGGGGAGGGTTGGGGAGGGGTTTAGTAATTTGATGTACTTGATTTAGAGGATTTTTCTTCGCTAGCAAGCAAATAAATTTCCAATGATTAAATTCTAAAATTAGAAAGTGTCACTTTTGACCACGTGCGACTGAATGGACACTGATTTTTAGATTTATATAAACGTAAAATTACTCGTGGTAAAATAGCGAAATAAAAATTACCATTTTTTGAACCAGTTATTCTTTGTTAAGTGATGTTTTTTATTTTTGTAAAATGAATTTCTTTAAAAATGGAAATACTTTTTTTGTTGTTTTCGTAAAATAATGATCATCATCAATTTCTATTTTGTCCTGAAAATTTGTATAGTCATGCCATTTCTCTTTAGCATTAACAAAAAGCAGTTTAGGTATTTTTAATAAATTCCAGCTATCTTGGACATATTGCTCTGGGTCAAAAAGGATTATTCCTTTGATTTGAGGGTACCGCTCAGGGGAGAATTGTTCCAGTATTCTAGTTGCACCTTGTGAATGGCCAATCAAATAGCATGTTCCTGAGGATATAGTTTCTTTTAATTGCTCACGGGAACAAGTCTCAATATTTTTATACCCATACCCTTTTTGTGAAAACAACCGGTATAGTCTAGTATAAAATATTTTTACCTTGGGCAAATTTTCTGGCAATATAATTGTCTCATGATTTCCTTCAAAAAAAAGTATTTCCTTCATATTTTAAATTCATTTTACAAAAATAAAAAATTGCACTTAATTAGTGTTATCAATATCTGTCAAATTATTGGCTTGTTGGGTGTTTTTTATTATGAGCTTGATGTAGTTATGGCTACTTTACAAATACATATTATCATACAAATAAAAGAAATAACAATGCATTTGAGATATATTTTTTCCATCCGCATCTTTTTGTACTCAAAGGGAGGGTTGGGGATGCCTGCCCGCAAAGCTTTGCTTGCAAGACGGGTGGGGGTTATAAATTTTCAATGATTAAATTCTAAAATTAAAAAGTGTCACTTTTTTGCAATCTTTTTATAGATTTAATATTTTAATTAATTTTTCAAATCTATAAACTTTATTTCTTTTTTGTTTAGAATCAACTTCCTTTAATATTCCCATATCAACAAATTTGCCTATTAAAGTGTAGAGTGTTTGGGTGTTTTTAATTTTAACATGTTTTTGTATGCTGGAAGCTGAGAAAATTGGGCGCACGAAAATTGCGTCCAATAAATATGGTGCATACTGCGAATTAAGAGCTAATATTTGATCCTTAAGTTCTTGATTTAATTTCAAGATTGATTTGCTAGCTTCTTCAGCCTTTTGCGCTTGAATAGTTAATGCGTTTAAGAAAAACTTTATCCAATTTTCCCAATCCTGTTTTTCACTAACATTGCGAAGTAATTCATAATACGTTGTGCGATGTTCTTCGAAAAATTCACTCAAGTACAAAAATGGATGAGCAAGCAATTTTTTCTCATATAAGAATAGCGAAATGATCAAGCGTCCTACGCGACCATTTCCATCTAGAAATGGATGGATTGCTTCGAATTGATAGTGTGCAATGGCAATTTGCACCAGGTTATCCTTTTCTTCATCTGAATTCAAATATTTTTCTAAATTGGAAAATAGAGGGATGATTTCATCAGCGGTTGGCGGAATGTATGTTGCCTCAGAAATATCAGCGCCAGGTATGCCGATAAAAACTTGGATCTTTCTGAATTCACCCGGGGCTTTATTTTCGCCACGACCAGATTTTAACAAAGTGGCGTGTAATTTCTTGATTAGATTTTCTGAGAGTGGCAGAGTGTCCAAACTTTTAATTCCCAAATCCAGAGCTTTGCGATAATTAATAATCTCGTTAATATCTTGTTTTTTAGTTGCGCTTTCATTTTTATTATTCACTGCTTCATATGCCAAGACTTCATCAAGTGTAGCTTGCGTTCCCTCAATTTGTGAACTCAAAACAGCTTCTTTCGTCTGCAAAGTACGGCCAAGCAGACTTGGGTTTGGCAAGGCACTTAAAAGCGCATCCAAACCAGCAATGGCTCTGTGGGCTTTAGTTATGTGGCCAATAAGTGGCTCATAATCTATTTTTATCGGTAATTTTGGCGGAATAAAGGGTTTTTTACTCATATATTTTATGACTGGAATAAGGGCTGCCTTTATTCCAGTGGACTAGAATAAGAATTAATCTTATTCCAATAATATCACTTTTACTGGAATAGTACAAATGGGTAAATAGGGTTAGAGCAGAAGAGAATGTGAGAATTTGGGAATGTAGGAATTTAGGATTTATGAATAAAAAAAGTGTGTATTTAGGTACATACTTTTTTAATTTCAATAACAAACATTGCTTGCTGGCAGGTAAACATTCATCAAAATTAAGGATGAAAATTTGGGCGGAGGGAAAATCACATCCTCTGATTATATATTTGAGTGATTTTCCTGTAGCCAGATATGTGTTGTTAGGCGATGAAACTAAAAATTTCCTTTCCTAATAAAAAATAATTTTTGGCAATTTATTTCCATTTCACTCATTTATTAAGTCTATTACTAGTTTTAATTTTTTTAGCTCATTCTCTTTATGTTCATTAAATTCCTTGTACTTGTTCTTTCTTATTGAAAGTAGCTCTGTATATCTTGCACGTAAAGATTTTTCCCATTCAAATCCTCCTATTCTTTCTTGATTTTATTTTCTTTCTTCAGCGCTCTTTGATAGTTTCTCAGCTTGCTCCTCAGAAATTTTAAATGTCGCAGCCTGAGAATAATCCATTGTTCCATCTGGATTCTTTTTTGCGCCAACGATCGTTTCTGTCGATGGCTTTGGTGGTTGTTCAAAATCCATATTATTGTTTGTTAAAAAATTATTATTTAAAACGAGTTTTCGACCAGCGGAATTGCCAAAAATTATTTTCAAAATAGAGAGGAAATTTTTAGTTTTTTCGCCTACCTAACTAACATTGTCCATACCTGTCAAATTGTTGGCTTGTTGTGTGGTTCTTAATATGATTTTGATGTGATTGTAGCTATCTTATGAATATATATTATCATAAAAATAAAATAAATAACAACGTTTTTAGAGTATATGCTTTTTTATTCATCCTTACTCGCACTCAAGATTCCTCCACTTCTAAATTTATGAGTACATAAATTTATTCGGTTGGAATGACAATTCCTGGGTTTTATCAATTTAAATAAAAAAAGTATACAATGTGTATACTTTTTTTGTTTGTATTTTTTCTAAAAACTACCAACTAAAACCTATAAGCTATTAAACTGCTAATTTCAGAAGTTCGTCTCTTTTTTCTTCCATTAGTTCTTTATTTTTAGCTTCGACGTTGAGGCGGATGACTGGTTCGGTATTGGAACCGCGGAAGTTAAAACGCCAATCAGCAAAGTCGATGGAAATTCCGTCGGTAGTATCAATTTTTACTGCTCCCTCTGAGTAGATTTCAGTAGCTTTTTGGATGACACTTTTAACATCCGCGACTTGAGTATTGATTTCACCGCTGACAAAATATTTATCCAAAAACATTTCGTGCATAATTTCAGAGAAAGATTTTTCTTGAGTGGAGAGAAATTCCATCATCATTACTAGCGGAATCAGCCCATTATCGCAATAGAAATAATCTCGGAAATAATAATGAGCGCTCATTTCTCCGCCAAAAACCGCATTTTCCTTGCGCATTCGTTCTTTAATAAAAGAATGGCCGGCTTTATTGGGAATATCAATCCCATTTTTTTCTTTAACAATATCTTCAATTGCCCAAGTTAATCTGGTGTCATGAAGGATGCCTTCATTGTCTTTTCTCTGTAAAAATATTTTGGCCAAAAGGGCAGTAATAAAATAACCTTCGATGAATTCTCCTTTTTCCGTAAAAAAGAAACAGCGATCAGCATCAGCATCCCAAGCTACTCCGAAATCGGATTGAGTATCAATGACTAATTGAGAAAGTTCAGCACGATTTTCGGGAATAAGCGGATCAGGTCGGCCTTTGGGGAAATTTCCATCTGGCTCATAATTTAATTTTTCGACCGATATATTAGTGCTTGCCAAAAGTTTATCCAAGGCTCGGCCAGCCATTCCAAAATTTGGATTAGCGGCAATTTTAAATGCTTTAAATTTAGAAAAATCAGCAAAAGTCTTTATCTTAGTTACATAATCATCGAGAATATCTTTTTTCTCCACTAGGGCTTCATTTATTTCTCCCTCCAAAACGCTTTCATCTAATTCCATTTTTAAGGCGATATCTCGAATTTCAAAAAGGCCAGTGTCAGATGAAATCGGTCGGGAATCTTCGCGGACACATTTCATCCCGTTGTATTCTTTGGGATTGTGCGAGGCAGTCAGTGAAAATCCACTGGCATAACCATAGTGAGCGACAGAGAAATAGAGCATATCCGTGGAAATTTCTCCCACGTCAATTACTTTAATTCCGAGATCAGTGACAGCTTTGATAGCCACTTTCTTAAGTGAAGGAGAAGAGAGTCGCACATCAGCGCCGATTACCACTTCACTGGGTTTTACAAATTCGCAAAAGGCTCGGGAGATTTTATAGGTATCCAGTTCGTTTATTTCGGTGGGATAAATTCCTCGGATGTCGTAGGCTTTAAAAATTTGTTCTTGCATATATTTTAGTTAAGCTAATTATATGCCTTTATTCTATAACTTATTGGGGTTATTGCCAAATTAATCCAATCAAAAGTTAAACCTGCTCGCAATTCTTTATGGATTAGTCTGGCGTAAACACTAAGAATAAAATAACCAGTCATTTTTTCCACGTGGAAAAAATGACTAACTATTTTTTTGGCGTTGGGATTATTTTTTGTGATAAATTTTTGTTGTATGCTTGAAAGAAGAGCAGGGCAGTGCCCGAACAGGACGATGTCCTGTTCCTACGAGTGTTTATGGGTGACTGTATTGTTTGATTTTGTTTTAGTATATTCCAATCCCAAAATGTCCACTTTTCATTTTCTACAATAATGATATTTTAAAAAACAAAT
>AMFJ01024418.1_pt1 | contig 12769 bp, 9 predicted proteins | sample 427208 | NCBI WGS metagenome assembly AMFJ01 (sample SAMN02954298, study PRJNA114691) | groundwater metagenome | biome: aquatic; feature: subsurface aquifer; material: sediment; isolation source: subsurface aquifer sediment | place: USA: Rifle, CO | collected 2008-08
CGGGAAGAATCTGGTTGAAATATTTTAAAATCAATTTTTCATCCGGAAAGGTGTTGCCAATTTGCATCCTTTCCCTGATGTCAAAAATATGCGGTGAAATTGAGAGTCCGACCTTGAATCCCTGACTTTGCAAAATATGGCTGGTCAGATAGGCGGTTGAGCCTTTGCCGGATGTTCCGGCAATATGGATGACTTTAATTTTGTTCTGAGGATCCCCTAAGAGTTTCATGAAGTATTTGGCTCTTTTGAGGCCGATATCTCCCATGAACAAAGCATCCCGTGTCGGAATGCGGGTTTTGAGAAATTCTTCAAATTGTGCCAGCGTTTGAATTTTCATCTAACAATCATACTTGGAAAATCTGGCTTTGGCAATGATATTTCTGGATATAGTTCGAGCTTTTTTATTTCATTAAATCATGTTAAAATGTATATATTATTAGGTCATTTGATATCAATGTCATGCTGAACTTGTTTCAGCATCTATATAAGCCGAAACTCTAGATCCTGAAATAAATTCAGGATGACAAAAGTGAGTTGCAAGTTCAGGCTTATTTAAAGATAAAAATGGCATTTAAATTAAATCAGTTATTAGTAAAAATACATTATTAGTTGGCTTCTGCGGGATACTGAATAATTTGTAGATTTGTATTAAATTTGTAATTTCGTTAGGTTTATGAAATTCGACATCCTCACAATTTTCCCGGAAATTTTCGACAGCTATTTTAATGAGTCTATTATTAAACGTGCTAAAAATGCCGGAGCTGTGGAAATTGAGACGCATAACTTGAGAGATTATACTGCAGACAAGCATCACAACATTGACGACACTCCGTATGGTGGAGGCGCCGGGATGGTGATGCGAGTTGAGCCTATTTACAATTGCTTGAAAGAAATAAAGAAGTCATTGGTCATTAGTGATCAGTCATCTGCTCGCACCATTCTTTTTTCTGCCAAAGGTAAAAGATTCACGCAAGCCGATGCGCACAGACTTGCTGAATATGATCGAATCATAATGATATGCGGACGATATGAAGGTGTGGATGAAAGAGTGGCTGAAAACCTTGTTGATGAGGAAATCTCAATCGGGGATTTCGTGCTGACTGGAGGTGAAATTCCAGCCATGGTTGTCGTGGACAGTATCACGCGCCTTCTGCCTGGAGTTTTGGGCAATGATCAAAGTGCGGTAATTGAATCTCACAGTGAAGAAGGATATTTGGAATACCCGCAATATTCCAAGCCGGAAGAATTCGAAGGTTGGAAGGTTCCCGAGGTTCTTTTAAGCGGACATCATGGTGAGATTGAGAAGTGGAGAAAAGGTAAGGCGAAAAGCAAAAAATAAGGTTGGGCAGAAGTAAGAAACATAAGGCATTGGCAGTAAGACAAGCCTTATGTTTTAGGAAGTAGGGTTTGCTACTTACAACTTACAACATACTTCTAGACCTACAGCTAATACCTAATGTTTCCAATAACTTATTGAATTATGCAAAATAAAGCACCAGACAAAGTGTTGCTTCCAGTGGTTTTGATTTTGTTGACCTTTGGACTCATCATGATTTCAAGCGCTGGAATTATTTATTCCGAAACTCGCTATGGCGACGCGTATTTCCTTTTCAAGAGACAACTTCTTTTTGGATTGATGCCGGGTCTTTTGGCGATGTGGCTTTTTCAGAAAATAGATTATCACTATTGGCGAAAGATGGCAGTCCCATTCTTTTTCTTGTCTATAATTTTTCTTATTTTGGTTTTTGTTCCGGGAATCGGTTCCAGGATCTATGGAGCAAGTCGCTGGCTTCAATTGGGACCATTCTCTTTTCAGCCATCAGAAATGGCCAAACTTGCAATGGTTATTTATCTGGCAGCCTGGCTTGAAAGTCGTGGAGCTAATCGCATCAAAGACGTCTATGAAGGATTCTTGCCATTTTTGGGAATCATGGGTATGGTTGGTTTTTTGATCATGAAGCAACCTGACACTGGAACATTCGGCGTGATAGTTTTGTCTTCTTTTGCTATTTTTTTTGTGTCGGGCGCGAAATTCAATCATCTTTTTTCGATGGGGGCGATGGGCGCTGCGTTGCTTTGGATTCTGATCAAGCTTGAGCCATACAGATTTGATCGAATCTTGGCGTTCATGGATCCAGGCGCTGATCCACAAGGAATCGGCTATCAAATAAATCAGGCCTTGTTGGCTGTTGGATCGGGTGGATTGTTCGGCGTCGGATTGGGTCATAGCAGACAAAAATTCAACTATCTGCCTGAGCCAGTGGGGGATTCAATCTTTGCAGTAATTGGAGAAGAGGTGGGATTCATAGGAGCTTTTATTTTAGTGACATTGTTTGTCATGTTGGCCATGCGAGGAATCAAGATTGCCAAAAATGCACCGGATATGTTCGGTCGATTGGTTGCCACTGGAATCACGGTCTGGATCATCATGCAGGCGTTTATAAACATCAGTGCAAACATCGCTCTTGTCCCGCTCACAGGAATTCCTTTGCCTTTTATAAGTTACGGTGGAACTTCGCTGGTGTTCTTGATGTCCTCGATTGGAATTTTGCTCAACATCTCCAAGCAGTCCAGCATCGAGAACTAGCTTCAACTGGCTGGATTTATTGCAGATTTGTTGGTATGCTTATTCTATATAGATGAATTATGAAGCATGAATCATGAATTAAGTATGATTTGCATTTTCATAATTCATAATTCATAATTCATAATTCTGAACATTATGCGAATCGTACTAACAGGCGGGGGGACTGGGGGTCACACGACACCTTTGGTTGCTATCGCTGATAAATTGAAAGCAAAATTAGGACCAGAGGCTAACATTTTGTATATTGGGTCGGGAGCTGAGATGGAAAAAAAGATCATGGGGGCTGAGGGTATCCCGGTAAAATTTGTGATGAGCGGCAAAATGAGGCGCTATTTTTCTTTTGAGAATTTTACTGATTTTTTGAAAATTCCTATCGGCTTTGTTCAATCTCTTTGGATATTGCTGCGGTTCATGCCGGACGTCATTTTCTCAAAGGGCGGATATGTGGCTGTGCCCATTGTGCTGGCAGCTTGGATTTATCGCATTCCGGTTATGATGCATGAATCGGACAGCACGCCTGGACTTGCCAATCAATTTTTGGCCAGATTTGCAAACCGTATCGCAGTTGCATATCCTTCCGCGGAAGAATATTTTCCAAGGACGAAAACTGCACTTGTGGGAAATCCTATACGCCATCAGGTTGTTGATGGTGATCCTGTCATTCTCAGAAAAGAACTTGGATTTACTGAATCCAAAAAAACCATTCTCATACTTGGTGGTTCTCAGGGATCTCAAGTGATCAATGACGCAATAATCAAAGTTTTGCCGCAATTGCTGACTCGCTATCAAATCATTCATCAGACTGGCGAGGCCAATTTGGAAAATGTGGTCAGAGAAGCGGCTTTCATGGGAATCAAGGCTGGACATGGCGGATATTATCCGGTCGGATTCATGAATGCCAACAAGCTCCGCGACTCTTTTGCTCTCAGTGATTTGGTCATAAGCAGATCCGGGGCGACTTTCATTACTGAGATCGCTGCCAACTCAAAGCCTGCAATTTTGATTCCACTTTCAAACAGCGCCAATGATCATCAGCGGATGAATGCCTATTCGCTTGCTCGAATTGGAGCCGCTTTGGTTCTTGAGGAAACAAATCTCGGGGAGCACATCATGCTGGAAAAAATCGATAAGATATTGTCTGATGAACAATTACGCAAGACGATGACGACTGAAATAAGAACCTTCTATCACCCAAATGCTGCAGAAGTTATTGCAAACAGCATCATTGAAATAGTGCGCGCTTAATTGATTGGTAATAAAAAATCATGGAAATAAAAGATTTGAAGAAAATTTATTGCATTGGAATTAAGGGGGCTGGCATGACTGCTGTGGCTGAGATTTTGAAAAGTCGAGGAATTGAGGTGAGTGGATCTGACACAGAAGAAGTTTTTTATACAGATGAAATTTTGAAGCGTCTGCAAATTCCATTTTATGAAAAATTTTCAGCTGAAAATGTGCCCAGAGATTCAGATCTGATCATTTTTTCCACAGCCTATAATGAAGAGAACAATCAGGAAATGGCGGCTGCCAAGAAGACTGGAATTCCTATGTTGAGTTATCCTGAAATGCTGGGCAAACTCTTTCAGGAAAAGCTAGGAATTGCAGTTTGCGGAACACATGGAAAAACAACCACGACTGCTATGTTGGCTGAGGCTTTTGCATCCGCCGGAAAAGATCCTAGTGCAATTGTCGGTTCCCAGGTCATTGCTTGGCAAGGGAGCGCACTTTCCGGTCAGGGGGAATATTTTATTGCGGAATCGGATGAATATCAAAATAAATTGAGATTCTATCAACCTTGGTCGGTGATCTTGACCAGTGTTGACTATGATCATCCTGATTTTTTCCCGGACTTTCAATCATACAAGCAAGTTTTCAAAGATTTTGTCGCCAAAATTCCCAAGACAGGTTTTCTGGTTGTTTGGGGTGACAGCTCTGATACGGTTGAGGTTGCAAAAGATGCCAACTGCCAAGTGCTGACCTATGGATTTGGAGAGGATAATATGTACAGAATCATGAATCATGAATCACGAATCATGGAAGAAGATAAGAAAAATTTTCAATCATTTGAAGTTTTTTTTGAAGATGAGAGTTTGGGTATTTTTGAAACGCCGCTGTCTGGAAAGCATAATGTTTTGAATTCAACTGCTGTGATAGCGCTTTCGCATGCGATCGGACTCGATTTGGAAAAGATAAAAAAATCCTTGTCACAGGCTAAGGGCACTTCTCGCCGATTTGAACTTATCGGAAAATTTGGCGAGGCTGTCTTGATTGATGACTACGCTCATCATCCTGACGAGATTAAACCTACTTTGAACGGTGCAAAGACTCGCTATGAAGGAAAAAGGATTTGGACAGTTTTTCATCCCCACACTTTTTCCAGAACCAAAGCCCTTTTGGAGGACTTTGCGCAAAGTTTTGATGATACGGAAAAAGTTGTTGTGATCGGAACATATGGAAGCGCTCGGGAAACCGGAGGAGGGGCTACGTCGGAAGACTTAGTAAAGCTTATAAATAAATATAATAGGGATAAGGCTGAATATATAGAAACAATTGATGAAGCAGTAGAATATTTGAAAGAAAAATCTGGAGAATATGATGTGCTGATAACTATGGGAGCTGGAGATGTTTGGCGCGTAGCAGAAAAACTGAGAAACAGTAATCAGTAGCCAGTGAATAATAATGAGGAATTATTTTGAAAAGATAAGATTAAATTGGAGTCGCCATGGAATTTGGGCGATTTTGGTTTTGGCGTCGGTCTTGAGATTCAAAGGATTAGTCAGAAGGGATCTTTGGTATGATGAAGCTTTCACGGGTGTGACAGTCAAGGAGAATTTCGGAAGCATGATTGAAATGATCATCAATGATGTCCACCCACCGCTGTACTATATTTTTCTCAAAGGTTTTTCTTTTTTCTTTGATTATAGTGTCTATGGACTTAGACTTTTTTCTGCAATTTTCGGTCTAGCTTCCATTTGGGCGCTGTATATGTTGGCAAAAGAATTGTTTGATGCAAGGGTCGGGCGCTATGCGGCATTGATTGGGGCAATTTCTCCTTTAGCTATCCAATACTCGCAAGAAGCGCGCATGTATGCGATGCTGGTTTTTTGCATTCTGATTGCTTCATATTTTTTTGTGAAAGGGCTGAAAACAAATCAACACAAATATTTTGTTTGGTGGGGGATTTTCACAGGATTTTCAATGTTGACGCACTATATAGGCATAATTTTTTCAGCGCTATATTATCCGGCATTTGTCATATGGAATTTGTCAGACAACGGATCTTTTGATGGAAAAAAACTGAAACAGAAATTTTCACTTATTTTTCAAAAATGCTTGCCAATCAAAAATCTGATTGCTGGGTACATTTTTGGACTGATTGTTTTTCTGCCTTGGCTTAAAAATTTCCTATATCATCTTTCGATTAAGGGCGAGAATTTGAGTTGGGTGAAGCCTGCCACATTGGGGGATTTTGCCACGATGATCCAGATGTTTCTTTTTGGAACTCCTCTTGGCGAGTTGTCTTCCGGAATGCCACAACCCAATGAACTTTCCGGCATCGCCCATGATTCAATCCGGATGGCATTGGCGATGGGCTTGGCTGTCATTGTTTGGCAACTGTGGAGCAGGAAGGCTAGAAAACAAATGTCCATAGCATTATTGTTTTCACTAGGATTCATGCTTGTCATCTATTTCCTTTCAGTCACCATGGCAGATCAGCAATATTTTGTTGCTCGCTACATCTTGCCGGGAGCTTTCTTCTTTTTTATTTTTGTGGGATTTTGGCTTTCACGATTGAGGTGGCAAATTGTGGCAGGAATTTTCGCTTCATATTTGCTGTTGATTTCCATGATAATTCCGCTGGCAAATTCCAAAGGTTATAATGAAATGATTTTGCATCTTGATAGATATAAGAATAATGATTTTTATATTTTGAATTCTTTCGACTATGTCATCGCCAAATATTATCTGGGCGATGAAAAATTGACCTTGTATAATTATGATTGGCCAGGATACAATCCTGATTTCTGGGCGGCAATCGGAAAAGGTCTCAAACGCAGTGAAAACTTCGATGATCTCAAGAACAATCCAAGGGCACTTGTCATTTCCAATAAGCCCCTCACCCGTGACAATCAATACTTTTCAACTCAAAATTTGGTCTTAGTTGATCAATACAAAAATATCTTAGTGTACAAATTTCAAAGATAAAATCATTGCTATAATGCAGATACAATTGGTAGCGTATTAACCATTTGTATTTGTTTGCAGAACATTTGATTATCGTTGATTTTATCAAAAATTTGCATTATCTAAATATAAAAAACAATTCAATAATAATTTTTTCTCAAAAAAAAGCCGTACCCGATAAGACGAGTAGCGGCTTGTGGAGCAAGTAGTTTGTCAGTCGATCGACACAACCTTCACTCTGCTCATTCGCTCACAGAACCTTCTGTTCTGAATTTGAACGTAGAGCAGGAAAGAAAGCGTCATGACCATTGCTAGCATCGCAAGAATCTCATATGGAATGACGCCTTCACATATTCCTGCAAGACACATGAAACAAGCGAAAAAGAAAAACACATACATTATCAGTAATTCAATTTTTGCACGAAGTGAATACTGAAAAGTTATACTAGCCGTTATTGTTTTCATTGGCAACCTCCTTTTGCGTTTTAACGTCTCGCCGACTTAAGGAACTACCTGATCTCTGATAGTATATATTAGTACGTATTGAATTAGGTGTCAATATGAGATCAGAAAGAGCCAAAAACCGTCCAGCCCATGCCATGAATGCGTCAATAATTCTGTCCATAAAGCCCTCCCTTGGGTCTTTTTTGAAATAACTGCAATTTTTATCCTAACAGTATATTATACTCCTATTTCACCTAAATGTCAAGTATAAAATCAAGCAAAATTAAGGTATAATTAATAGTATTGTAATTCATGTTTGTATATATCCATGGAATCAAGAATCGAAAACCAAGAAAAAACAAAAATCGAAAACATTCAACAGGAAAGAATAAACAGACTTACAGTTATCAACATGAATCTGGCTTCTTTTAGTGGTGATAAAAACGCTGATAATTCAGAGTTAGAACAAAAAAGAAACTCGGATATTGAAAAAAGATTGGACGAAATGAGGGATGCGGGATATGAAATTGGTGAACAGACAAGAAAACTAATTTTCGAAAAAATGGAACATGAGTCAATTGAGTTGGCTGAGCGAGTCAATGAGAAATTTGACGAACTTTTGAATGAAAAGAAAATAATCGAGTACTTGATGAAGAATTTGCCTGATACGGAAAAAAGAATCGAAACACTCTTGGATAAAGCATGCAAGGTGATTGTGGTAATTCCCGTTTATGGCGAGAGAGATTATGTTTTTCGTCCATTGGAATCTTTGGCAAAACAAAAAGATGTAAAACCGGAAGATTTTGAAGTGATTTTTGTTTTGAATAATCCAGGCGAGGAACCTTTGAGAAGTAAAAAAGAAAGTGATGTTGACTATTCCAGGACTTTGGAGCAGTACAAAAAATCGCTTGTTGAAAACAAGCAAGTGATGAATATTCTTGAATTTATAAATGGAGAAGAAAAGGAAATTGGATGCACGGAAGATGAGATGAAAACAATCGGTTTGATCAAAGAATCAAAAATAAAAATTCATATTATTGATAAGGCAAGCGAAGGAGAAACAATGGCAATATCCAACGTTGGTTCTGCTAGAAATAGGGGTGTCGCTGAAGCTGTGGCACGTTTTTACGAACAGAAAAAGGAAAATGGAATAATCGCTCAAACAGATGCGGACACGAAGGTTGATGAAAAATACATTTATAATATATTGAAACTATTCAGTGAAAAGCCGGAATTGGTTGGTGCAGCTGGCAAATTGCAATTTGAGCAGATGGAAAAATATGATCCTATCATGGTTCAGGCTGGATATTTCGCCGAATTGGAATATTTGTATTGGCTAGTGACGGATAATCTTTTTGCCAGGAATTGCAAAGATGAAGTCGGTGAATTTATCGAGACTGAAAGGGTGCATTTCTCAGGAGCAAATATGCTCAGTAGGGCGTATGAGTCAGCTATTGTTGGCGGTGTCCCTGAAAAAAAAGGTGGCGAAGATCCTGAATTTGGATTTCGTCTTGCTAAGATTGGAAAAACTGAAAGAACTGAAGATGTTTCAGTCATAACTGCGGACAGATATTCAGCCAGGACTGATGTGGATTGTGGCCACGGACAACAAAAAATAAAATTTGCAGAAGCTATAATGAATAAAAGCGACACTTTTGTTGCAGATCCCTTTCGTAGGGAGTTGATGGCTAAGATAAATAGTCGAATCATTAAGATTATTGAGGGCGAATTTGTCGATATGCAAATATTGGACGAAATCATTTCTATTGAAGGAGAATCATTGCTTGATGAAGACGAAAGAAAAATCGTTCTTGAATTTTTACAGTCAGCGGCAAATATTAGTGAATTGGAAGAGGATGAACAACTTCTTGAAATTGGAAAAAGAGTTGGTGAAAGAGTTGAAAAAATATTTCCGCAGTTAAAGATTGAAAATGCCTCTGAGAAATTGATTGAAATAACTTTGCAAAGAAACCCTGCCTTGATTGACGAGTTCAAGAAAATTAGAGATCGCAAGATCAGGAAAAAGAACGGCAAAATAAAAGAGAATATCAAAAAGTTTAGTTCTTTTTTGGATGTAGTTTTCAAATCAGACAGGTCAAATATGAGCAGTGCGAGTCTGTTTGAAATCTTAAAGAATAATAAATCCGAAATTGGATACTCTGAATTTGAAATTGCAGAATTGGAAAGGGATGAACATTTGCTCGAATATATGATTGATTTGTTGAAGAATTCAGAAACGAAAGAAGTGGCGTTTGAAAGAGGGAATGATTTCATGGTTGGAGAATTTTCTACCATAAAAAAAGGCGATATTAGATATGACATCATATCTCTTAAATCATTATTGGGCATTATATAAAAAATTCGATAAAAAAATGAAACAAACATACAATTTGACCAAGAAGGAGCTGTTTGAAAAATTTTCTGCAGATGAGGGAGGGCTGACAACTGCAGAAGCTGAAAAAAGACTTAAGCAATATGGAAAAAATGCAGTGGCCAAGAAACAATCCTGGAGCTGGTTTTCAATTTTGCTTGGGCAGTTTAATGATGCGTTGGTTTGGATATTGTTGGTAGCAGGCACGCTGGCATTTGCTTTCGGCGAGTATCGCGACACCACCATAATTTTGTTGATCATCACTATTAACGCCTCGATCGGTTTTTTTCAAGAATATAAGGCTGAGAGAACTTTGGAAAATATCAGGAAACTTGCCAGTGACAAGGCTGTCGTTTTGCGCGATGGTCAGCGAGTTGAAATCGATTCAACCTTGCTGGTTCCCGGTGATGTGATAGTGCTTTCATCGGGCGACAGTGTGGCGGCTGACGCATATTTGATTGAAAGTTACGACGTCTATGTCAACGAGTTCATTTTTACGGGTGAGTCCAAGCCAGGCAAAAAAAATACTCAGATCATCAATGAAGAAAATACAGTGCTGGCTGATATCGATAACATGATTTTCATGGGCAGCTCACTTACGCGAGGAAGCGCTGTTGCGATGGTCAGTGAGACAGGGACAAGCACTCAGTTGGGGCACATTGCAAATTTAGTAAATGAAGTCAAAGAGGAAGAGACGCCACTGCAAAAACAGATGAGAGTGTTGGGACGTGATGTCTCCATTTTGGCTGTGTTTATCGGCGGATTGGTTATGGTGGCCGGCTATTATTATCACATATCTTGGTATGAGAATTTCTTGTTCGCCCTTGCTCTGTCTGTTTCAGTAGTTCCGGAAGGTCTTCCGGCTGCAATCTCAGTGGCGCTTTCATTGGGCATGAAAAAATTGCTAAAGAATAATGTGCTGGCGAAAAAACTTAATGCCGTTGAGACCTTGGCCTCGGTGAGCATCATCTGTACTGACAAGACTGGAACCATCACGCGCAACGAACTTATGGTGACCAACATTATTGCGGGAGAAGATGAATTCACAGTGGATGGACAAGGTTATGCTAAGGAAGGATCTTTCTACAACTTCGGCAGGAAGGTGGATCCAAAAAGTTTTGCGCAACTCAAGATGATCTTGCAAATTGGAGCACTTTGCAACGACAGTGGTCTTGGCGAAAAGGACGGAAAAATTTCCATCAGTGGAGATCCGACGGAAGTTGCTCTTTTGGTTGCTGCTAGAAAATATGATCAAGATTTGAATTTTTTTCGAAATGGCTTGGAAAAAATTGATGAAAATCCTTTTTCTTCTGAAAGAATGCGCATGAGCGTTGTCTATCGAGCTCTTGATGGCAGTGTAGCTTCTTTTGTGAAGGGTTCGCCTGATGTTATGATTGATCTTTGCACGCATAAGCGAAACGGCGATGAAATTGTTGCTTTCAGTGAGGAGGAAAAATTGAAAGTTAAAAACAGCTATGATGCCATGAGCAAGCAAGCGCTCAGGGTGCTGGCTTTTGCGGAAAGGAGTTTGGATGGAATTGAAAAATCACAATATGGCGGACAATCAGAGAAGGATTTGGTCTGGGTTGGCATGATGGGCATGATAGATCCGCCAAGAGCCGATGTGAAGGGGGCAGTTGAGGAATGCAATCTTTCGGGGATAAAAGTCATCATGATCACCGGCGATTATGAAATTACTGCCGAGGCTATCGCAAGAAATGTCGGTCTTTTGCGCCATCCTAATGCTGAAATTATCAACGGAAAAATGCTCAACAAATTGACTGACGAGGAACTTATCTCAAAGATCTTTGAAAAGGAAATCGTTTTTGCCCGAATTGAACCGGAGCAAAAACTTCGCATTGCGACCGCACTAAAAAACAATGGAGCAGTGATCGCCATGACAGGAGACGGGGTCAATGATGCGCCGGCTCTCAAAAAAGCTGACATTGGAATCGCGATGGGAATAACCGGGACAGATGTTTCCAAGGAAGCTTCCGATCTTATTTTGCTGGATGATAATTTCGCTTCCATTGTGAAAGTTATCAAGCAGGGAAGAACTATCTATCAAAATTTGAAAAAATTTGTTTACTATGTTTTCACTTCCAACGTCAGCGAATTTTTTACGGTTGCAATCGGGCTTCTTTTGCAAATTCCGGCGCCTATTGCGGCTGTGCAGATTTTGGCGATTGATTTGGGAACAGATCTTTTGCCATCTTTTTCTCTTAGCATGGAAAAATCAGAACCTGGCGTCATGAAGCGCAAGCCTTTCAGTTCAAAGGAAAAAATCATAGACAGCGCAAGCATTTGGAGACTTGTCAGGGTGGGGCTCATCATGGCCATCGGCGCAGTGATAGCATTCATTCTGTCCATGAAAAGAGGTGGCTGGGATTTCGGCAATAAAATCGACACCAACAGCGTATTATATATAAGATCAACGAGCGCAACATATGCAGTTCTTGCAATGTCGCAGATGGCCAATTTGCTTTCGGCGCGTAGTGAAACTCTTTCGGTTTTCACCCTTGGATTTTTTAAAAACAGATATGCAATTGGAGCCATTGCAATCTCCACCTCAATTTTGCTATCATTCATGTATGTCCCGCTTTTGCAAAATTATCTTCGCATGATGCCGATAACTGGACGCGACTGGATGGCTGTGGCTGTGGTGACTCTGGCAGTGTTTGTTTTTGAAGAAGGGCGCAAAGCTGAGTCTTACAGAATTACAAAATAATACATATCCGCCAGTTGGTGGACAAATATGTAAAAAATTTGCTGACGGTTCATATAATCATTCAAAGCAGAAATCATGATTAACGTACAGAAAAATATTCCATTAGCGCCGATGACATCTTTCAGAGTTGGAGGAAATGCAAAGTTCTTTGTGGAAATAAAATCATTGGAAGAATTGAAAGAAGCTGTGAATTTTGCCAAAGACAAGAAATTGGGTTTGTATGTGCTTGGCGGAGGAACAAATCTTTTGGTGAGTGACAAGGGTTTTGACGGCTTGATCATTAAGGTCAAGATGAATTCTGCTTGCGTCAATGACAACGTGCTTGAAATAGAAGCTGGCGTGCCTTTGATAAAAATCATAAACATGGCCGCGCAAGCTGGCTTGTCTGGGCTCGAGCTCATGGCTGGAATTCCCGGCACTGTTGGCGGTGCTGTGCGTGGCAATGCCGGAGCTT
>AMFJ01002790.1_pt1 | contig 12767 bp, 12 predicted proteins | sample 427208 | NCBI WGS metagenome assembly AMFJ01 (sample SAMN02954298, study PRJNA114691) | groundwater metagenome | biome: aquatic; feature: subsurface aquifer; material: sediment; isolation source: subsurface aquifer sediment | place: USA: Rifle, CO | collected 2008-08
GAACTTTGTGGCAATTCATCCCTGTGTGTCCGAGTACAGACAACACAGGGAGTTCTTGCCACGGATTTTAAAAACTTTACAAACCTTATAAACTTCTTTTTACTTCCTCTCTTTAATCTGCCAGATAATTATCAAAATCAAGCTGATAGTTAAAAGAAATTCAAGGACGGTCTTAGAGAAATAATTTATTACCTCCAGTCATTCACACCCACGTGGAAAAAATGACTGGTAATTTTATTTCAAAGATTTTTTCCTTAGCTCAATTGATTTCCAGATTATTATACCAACACTACTAACCAAAAATAATCCAGCTAACCACCAGGTTGCCAATTCTTTATCAATACCAACAAATCCACCATATTGAGTTGGCGTTATTATTATTAAAATTATTGCTATGGGTAAAAATATTTTAGCGAATTTCTTCCAGATATTAAAAATCTCTTCTTTAATAAACAGGAATATAAAAAAGATAAAAAATAAAACAATTGAAAAAAGAAATACTGGAATACCAATAGATTCATCTACGCTATCAAAAAAATCTAATCTCACAATCTCTGTCAAAAGATATCCTATAATAACCATAATTATCATTAAACCTATCGACAAACTTATCTTCTTTCCATAACTCATATTTTTTATTTTATTTAATTAAATTTAAATGAATCGTTTCTATTATTTTTATCAGATTATCAGCTTCAGCTTTATCAATTTTCAGCTTTTTTAACATTTTTTTATCACTAAATATTTCTATTTGATTTTCCAGTATTTCCAGAATTTTAGCCGCATTTTTGTTTTTTCCTTTCTTCATCTGCTTTTCGGCAACTTTAAGCTCATTGAGAAAAAGATTTTTGAGAATTGGATTGATTTTTGAAGTGCTACAAAGTGATAAAATTATACGGCCGTATAATTTTATCACTTTTTATTCTCAAGTATTTACGGAAAATAGCAATTTAAATAAAAGTCTTTATTTGGCCATTAGTTTAGCGATTTTTATTTTCCTTAATCTGCCAAATGATTATCAAAATTATACTGATAATCAAAAACAATGCACTCATCCAGATAGAAACTAATTCCCTTTCTATCGCAATTGGATTAAAACTATGCACGCTGACTGGCGTAGATAAAATAAAATACCACATAATAAATGACATGCCCATCGCTAATTTAATCCACTTATTAAAAACTACATCGCGGACAAAAAACAAAATAATGGAAACTGCTAATGCTGAACTGACAAAATAAAACAATGGTTCTATGAACGCATCTCTATACTCAGAAAGAAAACACTTATTTTCATATTTCCCTGAAAAACAAAAGTAATTTTCATAAATAAATACAGATACAATGATAATAACATTCAACGCAAACAATATTGTTCTTGACACGTAGTTCTTTTTCATAAAGTTATTTATTAAAATTAATTTTTATATAATTCAAATCACTCATAATTACTTCTTTTATTATTGTAGCATAGTTCTTTCTGTCTTGCTTAATTTTTGCGATAACAATATCAATATGATTTTCAATCTGTCTTTCCATAATGCTCAGTAATAATTTTTTAACTTTGCTTTTGAGGAAAATATTATTTTTAATGCTATTATAGAATTCTATTTCTCTTTCAATTACAGATAGATTATTAATCAACATTTTTCTTTCCTGGCTACTTTTAATTAGTCTTAAGTCATAAAAATGATTGACGTTTTTCTCGAGAATTTCAATATTTGTGTTAACATTAAATATAACCTCTCCTACTGATTGATTGCCTATTTCATCAGTAGCTTTGATAATTAATTTATGCTCTCCAGCTTTAAGCAAAGATAAATCAATTTTGTCTTGATTTATAAGCTGATTATCCAAATATTTTTCCACAACTATCTCGTTTTGATTGATACCATCACTGGAAACCAAATAGGCAATATCCAGTTTTTCATTTTTTAGATAAGTCTTATTCTCAGGAGAAGATATTTCTATCGTTGGAGGAGTTACATCTGGCAGAGTTGCTTCTCCACCCATAACAGGAACCAAGGTATAATCATTCACTTTATCTCCATCATAATCCGCCTTTAGGTTCGAGATATTTTCTAGCCCGCTGGCAGGGATAGTTAGCTCTACCTCGGTTTTTTCGGAAGTAGGAAGATTTTTAAAAGTTACACTGTTAATTAATTCTTCTCCATTTTCTGTTTGCCTAACCTCTTCTATTTTTAATGTATATGGGCCTTCACCATAACCATCCAATTTAATTTTCACGTCTTCCCCTTCTTCAAATCCTACATATTTTCTTTCTCCTAATTGGAGATAGTAACTATTAGGAATATTTTCTTCCAATATTTCTTGTTTTCCTTCGTCAGTGTTAATCTCTGCGTATCCAGTATGATTACCAGACGAATCGTAGAGATGGATGTCCAGTGGTGAATAAAGTGCCATTTGGATTCTTGGTTTCATGCCTTCAAAATCAGCTGGCATCTCAGCACTTATATATTCTGGTAAAGAAGCACCATTGTTTTGAATTTCGTTTTTGATAAAATCTCTAGTATTAGCATTCTCTAAAATATTTTTATGTTCTATCTTAAACTTACCCCTTTTAATATCAAGCCAATATCTCTCCACATTCTCGATTTCAGGCATTGTTAACGCACTTGGTGTTGTTACGACTTCATCGCCATCGTCTGTCCACTTTGGCTCGGGAATTAATTCATATTCATTAGTTTCGTAACATGCATATATTTCTGGAGGGGGTGCTAGTTTACAATCATATTTCATTTTATCTTTATATTCAATCCCGCTTACTGTCGGCAATCCCCAGCCTCCAAGTTGAATTACTTTTACGCCAGCTGGCGGAGTCCAACTATCTAAATTATTATAAATAGCGATGGATTCATCTAAAAGTTTTTCATTGAGAATATTTTCCAAATCAATCTCATCTGTTTCTGGTTTTTCTCTATGATCTTTCTTGGCCAAAAGAAATTCTCTAAATTCTCCCAACTCATCAATATTATCTCCATAAGCCTCTTTGAACATTTTTCCTCTTTCTGAATTTTCAGAAGAAAAATTAATCAGTGCATCACCTGCATCTCTTTGTCTAGTTAAATACTCAGCACTGGGTAAAAGTCCATAAGCTCCCGGCATGTTTTCGATAAGAGTTCTGGCTTTCTTTTGAGATAGCAGTGTAGGAATTGATTCTTCGTAACCATAAAGCATTGATAGTGTCGCTAGCGGAGTTCCCATTTGAGGACTGGCTACTAAAATAATTTTATCAACTTTATCCGCTAATTCCGGATGTTCTGCCATTAAAGATTTAGCCACAAGTCCGCCGTTGGAATGAGCCACGATTGTTACTTTTCCACTTTTGGAATTTTGAGCTAAACTATTTATTTCATCTTCTATCCGCTTTGCTTGGATTTTATCTGTTCCAAATTGATATGGCGTTCCATTTTTGGCGATATCTTCTACGCTTTGGCGCCAGTCATAAGCGAAAGCTTTATAATCATCAATTATTTGATCTGTTTTTAATTGAGCTAAATCTCCGATAAAACTTTTGTAGATGTCTCCGTTGATAGCACTTTCAAAAACTCCCCCATCTTTGACAAAAACATTTTTCTCACTTTTACCATCGCTATCTAGTTCCAATTCTTCGACATCATTTCCAAACCAATTCGGTAACCACAATTCATCCAGCTTGTTTTCCTCACCTTTATACTTATACAGATGGCTAGCTTTTATTCCTGGCAAAAACAAAACACTGGAAGCGCCGGAAACTTCAGGAGCTTCTGCTTCAAACACAAATTTTATGCCACTCCATCCATCCAAATTAAAATCCCCTTTCAAATAAAATCCTTTTTCAGGGTCTTCTTCCTCACCATTTATATCGATATTGGGACCATCCGCATCACCGTAATAATCATTTTTGAGATAAACTTTTTCTTTACAAAAAGTTCTGTCGGAATTCCAAGGCATTTCCATCATATCAAAATAATCATCGCATTGCTCCGCTTCAAGAGCTCTGTCAATTGAAAAATTAATGTTAATAATTTCTACTTCCGATAAGTAGGCCTCCGTCGTTCCATCTATGTCATCTTCTTCATTTGGATCGTTATAATAAAACTCTGGATTAATTTTAATATCTTGAAAAGGGGTGTCAATAAATTCACAATTTTCCATATGGAGTTTTCCTCCATTAATTTCAATGGCAGCATCTCCAGATGCACCCGAATAAAAATAAGCGTCAGCGGTTTTAATTAGAAATTTATTGATAAAATTCCTGCTTATGCCAAAAGGTCCAGCTCCGCCTTCCGTTATGTTAACATAACGGAAAGATGATTGATAATCATGGCTATTAAAAAAGATACTGTAATTAGTATCTGCATTTTCTCTTTTAAATATTATTTTTTTATTGGCTGTGCCATTGGCTTCAATTTTACCGTCAATTACATTTAAACTGGAGTAATAACCTCTAAATGTTATCTCTGCGCCCTCCTCTATGGTCAAAGTTTTTCCATCAACGATATTGGTTTCTCCATCAAAAAATACCTTTTGGTCTTTTTGGATAGTTAGGTCTGAGCTTATATCTCCGGTGTAGGCAACCTCCGTTTCATTTTCTTCAGCAGAATTAACTACTTTGGAAAAACTAATAAACACGATTCCTATTCCCGCTAAAAATACATAACTCAAAATCAACGTTAGTTTTTTTGACGCTTTCATATTTTTAAGATTATTTTTATATTAACGATTAAAAAATTAAATTATTCTAAATATCTTCTGCTACTTTTACTATCAACTTGCGATAAGCCCAGATGCTAAAGGCAAAGAAACCAAAAACGATAGCGATAAAAATTCCATATTGGCTCAAGCTGGCAAAGTGGTCGTTGAGCATCGATTCTTTGGTAAAGTGAATTATGAAAGCTAGCGGGTTAAGTAATATAAATTTATGATACTGGGCTGGCAAGGTGGTTAAAGGATAAATTATCGGGGAAGCATACAGGATTATCATTATCAAAACTTCCCAAATCATAGCCAAATCTCTGAATTTCACATAAAGTGGCGCAGTTACCAAGGCAAAAGACAGCACTATAATATAAATAAAAACTGAAAACAGCAAAAACATCCCAATTGCTGCCAAACTTGGCATAAAGCCTTTAACAGCAAAGAAGAAAGCAATCACTAAGAGATTCATCAAAAAAATCAAAGTAGCATTAATTGTCGAGGCTAAAATAATCGTCCAGCGCGGTACGTAAATCTTAGTTACTAGTTGCGCCTTGGAAAGCAATGACCCCATTCCGGCGCTTGTTCCTTCGGAAAAAAAATAAAACATCATCAAGGCTACTAATAATTGCAGGGAATAATCGCTAATGCCAGCGCCTCGCGGGTTAAACATCGAAGAGAAAACAAAATTCAAGACTGCAAAAGTCAAAAGTGGCTTAAGGAGCGCCCACAGATAGCCCAAAACGCTTCCATGATAGCGCAATTTGAAATCAGTTTTAGCCAGAATCCAAATTAATTCTCTGTAATTTTCGTGTTGTTTCATAAAAAAGACAATAACTTAAATACATTTTTAATTATGGCATATTTTAAAAGTTTAGACAATCAATCAGAATTAGAATTAAATCCTGCCTGCTTGGCAAATTTCATTAATGTTTTTGCATTTATATTCAATTGTGCCGTCTTCGTCTGTCCGCCAAACACGAACAGTTCTATTTTTTAAGCTATCTAAAACTTCCTTATGCGGATGCCCGTAAGTATTGCCCTTACCCACTGAGATAATGGCATCTCTAGGGCTAACTTTGTCCAAAAAATTAGCACTGCTGGAAGATTTCGAACCATGATGTCCAATTTTTAGAAAATCTGCCTGGATATCAACAGAACTATTTGCCAAGAAATTTTCTCCCGCCACGGATAAATCTCCGGTAAATAAAAATTCATTTTGGCCAAAAACTAACCGAGCAACGATGCTATTGTTATTTTTATCTTTTTCTTGGGAAATATCTGCTGGCGGATAAATAATTTTTAATTCAGCCCCCGCGGGGAAAACAATTTTTGTCTCCCGCACAGATTCTATGCTATTTATTTTATTATCTTTAATTTTCTCAATCAAAGCCAGCCACTCCCCGCCCTCGCTATTATCGCTAGTTCTGATAATATTTTCCACCTTATAAAAATCCAATATCTCGTTAAATCCTCCATAGTGATCGGCATCTGGATGAGTTATTATCAGAGCTTCTAGTTTCCTATCCCAAAATGGCATCGCTTGACCTAATTTTTCTAAAACTATTTTTCCACTCCTGCCTGAATCTATCAAGACTTGATTAGCGCCATTGGTTATCAAAATAGCGTCTCCCTGTCCCACATCCAAAAAATATACACTCAATTTGCCATTATTTTTAAAAGCCAGAATTATTATTCCCAAAATCAAAGTTATGCCAAGAAAAACGGCTAAAGTAAAATAGGCTATTTTTTTATTATTCATCTAGATTATTGTCGATTATTTTTTTATTTATAAAGTAAACCAAGCCGAATAAAATCCCATACCAAATTATTACTCCCAAATAATTAAAATCATCGACATTTAAACTGGAAAACTTCAATTTAGCCAGAAAAACGATTGTCCCAATTTCATATTTAAGCAATGCATAAGCCAGCCAGCCAAACACTAGCGCTAACGGATAAAAAATAAAACTCAAAATCGTTGCCAGAAAAGCGAAAAGCATCGTTACTGGAATAACCGGCAGAATCAAAACGTTGGCCAAAATTGAAATTATTGCTAGATTATGAAAATTATACAATATAATCGGCAAAACAAAAAGCTGCGCGCTAATAGTCATTAATATTATTTCAAAAATTCCTCCGGATTTATATTTTTTTAAGAAATATTTATCCCAAAACGGAGATAATTTCACTAACCCGATAGTGGCTAGAAAAGAAAGCTGAAAACCGATATCCCATCTCAAAATCAAAGGATTAATTATCAGCATGATAGCGCCCGCCAGTAAAATAGCATTATCCAAATTGGCTAAACGCCCATTTTTTATTGCCCACAAAATAAGTCCGCCCATCACTCCGGCTCGCAAAGCAGAACTCGGAAATCCAATCATCGCGATAAAAATAAAAATTCCCAAAATGGCAAAATAAAAAGATTGTGCGCGCCATAATCCCAGAAATATTCCAAAAATCATCAAGTATTGGGCGATAATAGTTACGTTATAACCAGAAACTGCGATAATATGGCTCATTCCGGTTTTCGAAAACAGCCCTTGCAATTCCTTGCTTAGGCGGTTGCTTCCGCCAAAAAGAATTCCTTGCGCCAATGCGGCTTCAGGTTGGGAAATTATTTTCGCGATATTATTTTCCATTTTTTTTCTACCGCTCAAAATAATTGCATACAAATTTCTTTTGCTTTCTTCAATTTTTTCAATTTCTGCCTTAGCGCAAGTATAATAAATCTTATCTTTGGCTAGATACATCTTATAATTAAAATCTGGCGAGAAATTTTTTACAATTTCCGGCTGGCATCGCAACCGAACGATATCTCCGTAATTGAATTCTCGATAAAGTTCTGTTCTTACTAAAATTTTTAGCTTATTTTGGACGTCATTTTTAAATAATTCATCTTCTGTTACTGTTATCACTAAATTTTGATAATATTCTTTCTTCTCAGGTTCTCGGATAATCCGCGCATCAAGAGCGATATTCCCCGGGTTATCTTTTATTTTTTTAATTTTTAGCAAATCTATCTCTGCCCTAGTTATCCCCAATAAAAAAAATATTCCCATCAAGCTGAGCACTAAAGCCAAATTGCTTTTATAATTAAGACCCAAAATTACCACGCTAATTAAAACCAGCCAGATCAAAATTAGACTGGCTGACCAAAAAGATTGATAAAAAACACCTCCAATAAAACTTAGTAACAAAAAGAAAAATATTCTAGACTTGGTCATGGCCCGAAAAAATTAATTTTATTGGAAAAGTTATTTTGCTTAATTTAGTTTAACGCTAATGGCAATAATATTCGCCAGAGAAACAATCCCTTCAAGAATTCCGTTTTTATCAACCACTGGAATAGTATGAAAACCTTTTTTCCTAAACACTTCAAACAGCTCCTCCACTTTCATTTCCGGACTGACCGTAACACAATTTTTAGTCATAATATCTCCCACTGTAGTTTCTACCTTGATTTCGTTTTTATTTTTTAAATCCCTTACATCAGGTAACTTATTTTTTTTAATAGTTTTCACAAATTTGGACAGATATAAGTCTCCATCTACTTTGGCAAAAAAATTAGTCTCTGTAACAATGCCAATTACTTTTCTGTCTTTATCCACTACTGGCACCCCGTGAATTCTTTCTTTGGTCAAAATATCAGCCACATTATTTACCGTGGTATGATCAAAAACAAAAATAACATCTTTTGTCATGATATCTTTTACTTGCATATTTTTTATGTAAAATTAATATTTAATTTATTTAAATAAATTTTCCTAAATTATTTGCACTACCGACTTCAGAAACATCTAAAACAAAGTCGGTTTTTCGTTAAGATGGTATCGTAAGGTATAAATCCAATTAGTATCCTCATCTTCTCCATTTTCGCGAGCTTTGTTTTTTTCTCCCAAAAGCCATTTCAAGTAACCAGCATCTTTTTTGGCCACTTCTTCCACCCACTGGCCACTATATTTTCCAAAATTGAATTTCCTGATTAAAATAGGCTCCGATGAAATTTTTATCATTTCCAAGATAGCCTCATCGGGAGTAGATTTTATGGCGAGCATTTTCTCAAAATAATAATCAAAAATAACTTCCAAGACTCTGATATCCCCCAGGGCATTATGAGCGGGCGCATCCACGATGTCAAATTCAAAATAATATCTCAAATATTGTAAATTATATCTGGGGATTTCTCCTTGATGGTCAAGATAATGAGCAATTTTAAAAGTATCGATCATTTTCTTAATTTCCAAACCTTCTTTTTTTAGCATTTCTGCATCAAAAACGGCATTGTGAGCTACTAAAATATTATCTTTTTCAAAAATTTCTTTTAATTCATTAAACATCTTTGAAGCAATGAACGCCTCTTTGTCGGCTACCATTTTATTGGTAACATGGGCTACGGACATTGACTCTACACTAATAGGCACAGGCGGTTTAAACAAACTCTCGCTTTCTTCTCCTTGAAATTTATAAGCCACCTGGCAAAGTCTATCTTCCTTCCCTAGTCCGGTCGTCTCGGTGTCTAAAAAAATTAAATTTGCTTTATGCATAATTAAAAATTAGTTATTAAAATAATTTATATTCATCGCTTCCTTCACTTCTTTTAAAGTTTGCGTGGCCACTTGGCGAGCCTTTTCTCCACCCGCTTTTAGCATGTCCATAATTATTTGGGGATTTTTTGCTGCCTCAAGTCTCTTTTCGCGGATAGGCGTCAGAAATTCTTCCAAAACATTAATTAATCTTTTTTTAACTTCCACGTCCCCTACGCCACCTTTTTGATAACGTTCTTTTAAATCATCTAATCCGTCTGCATCTTTATCAAAAGCAGTTAAATATTCAAAAACAGGGTTGCCTTCTACTTTTCCGGGATCTTCAATTTTTAAATGGTTAGAATCAGTCTTCATACCCATTACTTTCTTTTTTACTTCTTCGGAATCATCTGAGAGATAAATAGCATTATTTAAAGACTTACCCATCTTGGCATTTCCATCAGTTCCCATTAATCTTCTAGTCTCAGAAAGTACCGCTTCGCATTCTACTAAAACATTTGTTTTATAAGTATGATTAAATTTACGCACCACTTCGTTGGTCTGCTCTATCATTGGCAATTGATCTTCGCCTACGGGCACTAATTGGGCTTTAAAAGCGCTAATATCCGCCGCTTGACTCACTGGATAAATCAAAAATCCGGCCGGCAAACTTTTTTGGAAACCTTTTTGAGCGATTTCAGTTTTTACAGTAGGGTTCCGTTGCAGTCTCGCCACACTCACTAAGTTTAAATAAAGCATAGTTAAGTCTGACAACTCTGGTACGGACGATTGGATAAAGATTGTATTCACCTGAGGATCTAGTCCGATTGAAATATAATCCAGAGCTAACTCCAAAATGTTGTCTCTGACTTTCTGGGGATTGTCGGCGTTATCAGTCAAAGCTTGCATATCGGCAATCATTATAAATTGATTGCACTCGTGTTGCATCTTTAATCTGTTTTCCAGTGAACCAATGTAATGACCCAAATGCAATCTGCCCGTCGGTCTATCTCCCGTTAAAATTGTTTTTTTATCATTCATAGTTTAAATATTAATTCACTTAAATTTACCTACTTATTATAACGCAGTTATTTAAATATTTAAAGCCTAAACCTTTTTATCTTTTAAATAAATTGGGATTGCCAAAAAGCTTAAAAACATCTGCAAGAGACGGCTAATGATAGCTACGCTAATGACGGCGCTAGCGCTCAGGCCAAAAATACCAAAAAAAGTGATGTAAGCCCATTCTTTCACGCCGATATTATTGATACTGATTGGAATCGAAGAAACTACACTAGCTAAAAATATTACAGAAAGATAATCTAAGATATTTATATCAATTTCTAGTGCCCAAAAAAGAATCCAGTTGGCTCCGGCTAATCCTATTAAATTAAAAATAAATGACAAACCAATGGCTTTCCAAATATGACTAGCTTTTCCATTGTAATAGCTTATTTCTCCAATGAGCTTATTTAGAAATATATTTAATTTTTCAAAAGGAGTGTGAATTTTCCGTTGTCGATAGAATTCTAAAAGAATAAACAAAAAAATTAATCCACCCAAAGCTAGAACATTAAGAACTACTAAAATATTATTTTGTCTAACAATGCTAAAATTTAGAATTGAAAAAATAACCACCATCACCATTCCTCCGACAAGCCCGGTGAATCTATCCATTATTACGCTCGAAGTTGCTTCTTTGAATTTTCCTGATATCTTGCCGATATAATAGATTTTAAAACTATCTCCGCCTACAAAAGACGGCATAAAATTATTGATAAAGGTGGCGCTAAAGTAAGATTTAAAAAATTCTTTTAGCGGCAATGTTATTCCTCGCAATTGGGCTAAGAATTGCCATTTGCGAGAAGACACGAGTATCCCACCTAGATAAAACAAAGTGTACAAAATTATTTCGCTGCTACTTAATTTTTTTAGATATTGCCCCACCTCGTTCCAATCCACTTTAAAGATAATCCACCATACAAAAAATAAACTCACTAGAGCTTTTGCAATAAATTTTAATAGTTTTTTATTGAACATAAAATTGGTCTTAATGAGAACAAAATCGAGAACAAATCTTCTTCACTCTGACTCTTTATATTTTTATTTTGTTGTCTCTGCGAGTAATTTGAGTACTCTCAAATTGCGTGGCAGTCCAGAAAACTATAAATCTTGAAATGAATATACTCCTGGATTGCCGCGTCGGAGTACCGACTCGCAAAGACACTTCCGCATTTATTACAGTATTAGTAAGAAAACTATGACCAAAAATCAACTTTCTGTTATTTCTTTGTACAACTCAAAATACTCTTGAGCGACATTTTCCCAGCTCATCGTTTCCGCTTTCCGTCTACTTGCTTTGCCCATACTATTGCGAAGCACTTCATCTTTTAAAATCATCTCTATTTTTTCAGCTAAATCTTTAGAGTCTTTCATTTTTATAACGAATCCATTTATCCCATTTTCAACTAATTCTTCCGTCCCGCCAGTTTCCGTAGCCAAAATAGGTAAACCTGAGGCTAAGGCCTCAAGCATAGCATTGCTCATCCCTTCATTTAAAGACGGTAATACAAAAAGACTGGCTTCCTGATAATAAGAAACTGTTTCTTCTCTGGGAATTCTTCCTAAAAATTGAACGAAATTTTCTAAGTTCATTTTTTTTGTAAGGTCTATTAAATTGTTTTTTTCGTCCCCATCCCCTAAAATACGCAAAAGAATATCTGGATATTTAGGCGCCAATATACCCAGCGCTTCTATCAGATAATTCGTTCCTTTGCGAGCAGTGATACGAGTCGCTCCGATAGTGATAATAAATTTATCCCTTGCGCGCAAAGATTCGTTTGGACAAAAATCATTTAAATCAATGCCGTTAAAAATAATATCTACTTTTTGTTGTTTGTTTGTCTTCAAAGCTAAATCTCTGAGTCCCCGGCTGTTAGAGACAACTGCGCTTGATTTTTTCCAAATAAGTTTTATTAAAGGTTTTAAAATAGTATAAATAAATTTAAATCTTTCACTGTAACCAGGCACATCCGAGCCCCGCAACGAAATGACAAAGGGAATTTTTTTAGTTAGTTTAAACCACAGCGAAATCGCTCCGCAAGGAACAGTAAAAAATGAATGAGTAAGGTCGTATTTATTTTTTTTAATTAATTTATTAGCTAATATTAAAGCTCTCCAGGCATAAACAATTAAATCTTTTTGCGACTGGAAATGCAAATTATTGCTGTTTTTTCCAATAGGCACCTTATAAATAGTAATATTTCCACCTATTTTTTCTACGGAATATTTTTCATTTATAGAAGAAGTAATTAAATCCACTTCCAAATCAGTTATTTTAGAAAATTCTCTTAAGATGCAAAAGGTTGCATTGGCCGCCCCTCCTCCCAACGGCGGATATTCATAATTAAAAAATAATACTTTCATTTTTTTTAAAGTCAATTGAATTACATTCTTCCTCTCCCTCTTGTACTCAAGGGGGAGATGTCCGGTAGGACAGAGGGGGTTTGAAAAGTTAATTCAAAATTATATCTTGTTCAG
>AMFJ01019371.1_pt1 | contig 12767 bp, 12 predicted proteins | sample 427208 | NCBI WGS metagenome assembly AMFJ01 (sample SAMN02954298, study PRJNA114691) | groundwater metagenome | biome: aquatic; feature: subsurface aquifer; material: sediment; isolation source: subsurface aquifer sediment | place: USA: Rifle, CO | collected 2008-08
GTCGATGTTGCGATGACACATACTACAGATCATCGACTGATTGCATTAAATCATAGTAGTTGTGTGTTATTTAAAAATCTAGGACTCTGGCCGCAACTTGCTGAACATGCCGCTCGCATTCAAAAAATACATGTTTCACATCGTGGGCATTTTGGCACGGCCTGTTTAACCGCCAATGAAGCGGGTATAGATGCGTTAGGATATGTTGTACCTGCAAAAGAAATTAATACAGCGCTTTACACAACATTAGCTACATTACAAAACATCCATTTATTTCGTCCTGCAAAGCTCACACAACTGATACAAAATCCATCACACACCACTCTGACAATAGAATCTGCATCCATCCAGCAAACCATCGAAACAACTGTTGTTGTAGGCGCAGATGGCACCCATTCCAGTGTACGCAGCCTGTTAAACATCCCAACCGAAACTATCGACTATCAGCAAAAAGCGATAGTCACTATCACTGAATTACAGCGCGATCATCAACACATTGCCTATGAACGATTTTGTTCAACTGGTGTGATTGCAATGCTTCCTCTTCCGGGAAAACAAGCCGCCACGATTTGGTCAGATCATGAAAATACGATTACCGAATTATTACAACTTTCAGATACAGATTTTTTACATCAGTTGCAAAAACAATTTGGTTATCGACTCGGAAGATTGCAAGGTGTTAAACAACGTTTCGTTTATCCTCTCACACGAGTGATTGCAAAAAAACATATTAAACAAAATGTCATTCTATTAGGTAATGCCGCACATACTATTCATCCTATTGCGGCAACAGGATTCAATTTAGCATTGTATGAAGTTGCAATTGTAGCAGAGCATCTTGGTAAACAATCCGCCGGCTCAGTATCACTGACAGGGTTACCTGATTTTCTGACACAACAAAAGATCAATATAAATTTATCTCATTACCTAACTCGATTATTTTCTTTGGATTTTTCCATTGCGCATACCGCGCAACAAATAGGTCTATTAGGATTTGATATGTGTTCTACTGCAAAACGATCTTTTATCAAGCGCATGGCAGGTAAAATAGGATATATGCCTGCATTACAAGAGTTGGAATCTTGCTAACACACCTGTTATGCTATATTGATCTTAGAAAAGAAGGTCAAACATATGAATAATAACATTGTCCAAGTGACTGATAATACATTTGAGAATGAAGTCATTGATTCAAAAACGCCTGTACTCGTCGATTTTTGGGCGCAATGGTGCGGCCCTTGTAAAGCCATTGCACCTATCCTGGATGATATTGCACAAAAATATCAAGGGAAAATCAAAATCGCCAAATTAGATGTTGATCATAACCCTGCAACCCCGCCTAAATTTGGCGTACGTGGGATCCCTACCCTGATCCTTTTTAAAGAAGGCCAAGTCCAAGCAACCCAGGTTGGCTTACTTTCGAAAAGCGACTTAATGAACTTTATTGACAGTCACGTATAAGAGCTTGCCATGATGCTAAAGAAGTAAAAATCTTTGGGCATCATGCTGTCAGGGGACTAGATATTCGCTTAAATTAATGTTATTTTTAGTGCGTAGATAACCTCGTTTTAGAGCCTATCGATTAAAAAAACCACTGCTGTAATTAAACAATGACCCTGGGTTCTGTAATACAAATCGACGCACCAGTTAACTGGCCGCTAAGACTAATAACTCAAGCTTATTGTCTCTACAGCAAACCAACCAATCATTATCTAACATTCTAAATGGGCAAAACATTATTATGAACCTAACCGAACTTAAGAAAAAAAGCGCAGCAGAACTCATTCAACTTTCTGAAGAATATGGCCTTGAAAACATGGCCAGATCGCGCAAACAAGATATTATCTTTGCAATTTTAAAAGCTCACGCCAAGCGAGGAGAAGACATTTACGGCGATGGTGTCCTGGAAATTCTTCAGGATGGTTTTGGTTTTTTACGCTCCGCAGAAGGTTCTTATCTTGCTGGGCCCGATGATATTTACGTATCCCCCAGCCAAATTCGACGCTTCAACTTGCGCACTGGCGATACGATTTCTGGGAAAATTCGCCCACCGAAAGAAGGCGAACGCTACTTTGCTCTTCTCAAAGTAGACCACATTAACTTTGATGCGCCTGAAAACGCAAAAAGCAAAGTGTTATTTGAAAATCTCACGCCGTTGTTTGCCAATGAACGCCTCAAAATGGAATGTGGTAATGGTAGTACCGAAGATATTACTGCACGCATTATTGATCTCGCGTCACCCATTGGTAAAGGTCAACGCGGATTAATCGTATCTCCGCCTAAAGCGGGTAAGACAATGATGTTGCAAAACATCGCGCATTCTATCGCCCAGAACCATCCTGAATGCTATTTGATGGTGTTATTAATTGATGAGCGCCCGGAAGAAGTCACTGAAATGACTCGATCGGTACGCGGCGAAGTCATTGCCAGCACATTTGATGAACCTGCTAACCGTCATGTACAAGTCGCTGAAATGGTCATCGAAAAAGCGAAACGGCTTGTTGAACATAAACGCGATGTTGTTATCTTGCTTGACTCTATCACTCGTTTGGCACGCGCGTACAATACTGTCGTACCTGCTTCAGGCAAAGTCTTGACGGGTGGTGTTGATGCAAATGCGCTGCAACGTCCAAAACGTTTCTTTGGTGCAGCACGTAACATTGAAGAAGGCGGCAGCTTAACCATTATTGCAACCGCTTTAGTTGAAACCGGCTCTAAAATGGATGATGTGATTTACGAAGAATTTAAAGGCACCGGTAATATGGAAATTCATCTTGATCGCCGCATTTCTGAACGCCGTATTTATCCTTCGATTAATATCAACAAGTCAGGCACACGTCGTGAAGAATTACTTACCAAACCTGATGAAATGCAAAAAATGTGGATTTTGCGCAAATTACTGCAACCAATGGACGAACTGGCCGCAATTGAATTTATCATTGATCGCTTAAAAGCGACTAAAACCAATGAAGATTTCTTTGATTCAATGAAGCGATAATATTTTAATGCACTACTGGTTATTCAAGTCCGAACCCGAAACATTCAGCATTGATACCCTAGCAAGCCGTCCCAAGCAAACTGAACACTGGGACGGTGTACGTAACTATCAAGCACGCAATATGTTGCGCGATCAAATTAAACAAGGAGACAACGCTTTTTTCTATCACTCTAATTGCGAATCGCCCGGCATTGCAGGCATCATAGAAATTGTAAAATCAGGTTATCCTGATTTTACTGCATTCGATCCAGAATCACCCTATTATGATCCGACTTCATCACGTGAACATCCACGCTGGTTTATGGTAGATGTGCGCTTTGTTAAAAAATTTAAACGCATCATTACACTGCAAGAATTAAAAAACCATCCTTTGCTACAAGAAATGCAAGTGACGCGAAAAGGCAATCGCCTCTCGATCACGCCTGTTACGCAGACAGAATGGGATATTATCTTGTCGATGATTTAGTCATTCTAAGACTACTCATAAACCAAATAATGTTATAATAACCTCAGTTATGGATAAGCAAAGTGATACTATAATTTTATAGGGAGACTAAAAATCATGAAAACCCACACAACACAAATGAGCGAAGGATTAACTAAGCTGTTAGCTGATACCTACACCTTATATCTTAAAACCCAAAATTTTCATTGGAATGTCACAGGTCCGCACTTTCATTCATTACATGGGATGTTTGAAGAAGAATATACTGAACTAGCCGGGGCCGTTGACGAAATTGCAGAACGCATTCGCGCGCTCGGCGCACATGCACCCGGTTCTTTTACAGATTTTTTGAAACTCACTTCTATTAAAGAAGAAACGGGAATTCCCACAGCACAAGACATGGTAAAAAAATTATTACAAGATCATGAAACCGTCATTAAACACATCGAATCATTAATGCCTATAGCAACAGCTGCCAGTGATGAAGCAACCCTAGATTTACTCATTACACGTAGCGAGATTCACCAAAAAACAGCTTGGATGTTACGGAGTTCGTGCTGACTCTACCGTTTTGCAGATTTTTGAAATAACATGGGTTCTTCTTGCCAGTTAGGATCTTGTTGTTGGGCGTTTGGTCGATCAAAAAATGCTTTTTCCGTTAGCGGTATCCCGTTGAGAATACATATTGCAGGATGATCTGTTAACGACTTGCGTACCTCTTCAGGTGCGACATGCGGGCCATCAATCATGATGATTTCTATTGAATGATTTTCTTTTAAACTCTGCGCTAATTCAATCAATGCCTTATTAGACAAAACAGAATTAAATTCGAAAGATCGAATTGTTTGGATTGATTGAATACGTAATATAAACTCTTCCCAATGTTGGCTACTTTCATTAAAAGTACAGTGATTCAAGATAAGCGTAACAGAAAAAGGAAGCTGAGCGAATGTAATAAAAATTTCTTTTATATGATCTCTATCTAGGCTTTGAAAATCAGTACGAGAAAAATCAAACTTAGTTTCTTGTGAACGTTTAATTTCTTCCAGCACCTCCTGAAAATTGCTACGAGTAATCGTTTTTTGCATTTCTTCACTCCTCTTAATTCAGAGAAAAGGGAAAATTTGCTTCGCGTTAATTTCGCGTTTATTATTCGATACTTGCTCTTAAGATTATACTATAAAAAACAGTCTACTTTCTTAAGAAACAACTTGATTCATCGTAACTTGCTATTTAATAAATATAATTTTCGAAAATTAATTAGGATTTTCCAAACTCAACACACCTGCATTATAATCGTACGCAAACAGTTCTGCATAACGCCCCCATTCAATGACCGTACTTAGCACTCTTTCAGCTTCTTTTTCTGTTAAATAATCTTCAAGCAAAGACAAGAAATTTTCTTCTAATGCGCGATGACGAGGATGGCGATTTAATTGGTCGTAAATGTAACGTGCAAGCGGCACATATTTTTTCAACTGTTGTAAAAATATTTTTTTACGCTCTTGAATATCTGATTCAGCGAATGCTTTGCCGGCATCTGTAATAGTGATATCACCCTTGGATACCTTAGCAAAATGCAATATTTCTAATAATTCAGTGAGTGGAAATAATTCATCAATATCTAACATCAATGTTTCCGCGACTACAGGCAAATCCATTTTGCCGCCGGTTTCTGGGGCATTTAATGTTTCGAGCAATCCTGTAATTTCAGCAACATCTGCATCTGGCAAGCGATACCCTAGATCAATAGGTGGATGGCCCTCTGTTACACCTGCTTGCTCTGCTTGTGGTTGAGTTGTCATCAATGTATAAACACGATCGATCTGATTACGAAAACGCGGATCCAGTTCGCTGCGCGGATGAGGAAGAGTTACTTTTAGCTCTCCGCGAATGGAACCAGGATTACTATTAAAAATAATAATTCGATCAGCTAACAACGCTGCTTCTTCAATATTATGTGTCACAAATAAAATGCCATGCAAACCCGTTTTTTTGGTTTGCCATAAATCGAGCAAGTCACTTTTCAAGTTATCTGCTGTTAAAACATCAAGCGCAGAAAAAGGCTCGTCCATTAAGAGAATATCCGGATTCACTACCAATGCACGTGCAAATCCGACACGTTGACGCATGCCGCCTGATAATTCCTTGGGAAATGCAGATTCAAATCCATCTAAACCGATCGTATCAATCGCTTTTAAAGCACGCCCCAATCGCTCTTCACGATCAATGCCTAATGCCTCTAATCCTAGCTCAACATTTTGCAAGACTGTTAACCAAGGTAATAAAGCAAAATTTTGAAACACCATCGAAATACCGCGAACGGGACCATTCACCCGTTTACCGCGATAATAGACAGCACCCGCACTCGGAAACACGAGCCCCGCCAAGATGCGCAGTAAGGTTGATTTACCTGAACCTGACTTGCCAAGAACAGCAATAATTTCGCCTTCATGCATACGAAAATTGACATCTTGTAACACAAGTAATTCTTGACTATCGCCCGTTTTAAAATTTTTTTGCACATTCACTACTTCAAGAATAGGTGATGTAACGGATGGCATATTCATGTCTGACATAGCAAACCTTAGAGTCTCTAATCAAGTTGAAAACGTGTTTCTGCTAACACATACAACGGCCGCCATAGAAGCCGATTAAAAAATAATACAAAAATACACATCATCGCAATGCCAAGCGCCATATGCATAAAATCCCCTCGACGGGTACTCTCAGCAATGTAGGCACCCAACCCGGTTGCTACCAGCTTGGTTTTTCCCCAACTAATCACCTCAGCTGCAATGCTCGCATTCCAGGCGCCGCCCACTGCAGTAATGGCACCTGTCATGTAATAAGGAAAAATACCTGGTAAAATCAATCTTCGCCACCGCAAAATGCCTGTCACACTTAAATTATCTGTTACCTGTAGCAAATCTTTGGGTAGCACAGAGGCGCCTGCTATGACATTAAACAAAATATACCATTGCACTCCTAACATCATTAACGGCGTCACCCAAATATTGACGTTCAGATGATATGTCACAATTAAAATAACGACTAAGGGATATAATAAATTAACCGGAAATGCCGCCAAAAATTGCACGATAGGCTGCACAATCTGGGCAACCTGTGGTCTTTGCCCAATCCAGACACCTACCGGAACCCAAATAAGTGAACAAACAATAATTAATACGAACACTCTAATCGTCGTCATTAAACCTAGAAAAAATATATACCCAACTGATGCTAATGGAATATGTCGGACAATAAATAAAACCGAATAAACAACAATGCCTAACACCATCGTGAATAATACTATATTCCATATTTTATCGAACACACGCTCATAGACACTGGACTTGTCATGCTGTTCTCTTGGCTTAGAGCGTAACAACGAAAAATTGACGATATTGTCAAATAAATGATTTAACTTGATACCTAAATAACGCAGCATGCGTGTACGATGCAGTAAATCTACCAACCAGGAATGTGCTTCACGCTCTTCAGCGATTTGTTCTGCTTTAAATTTTTCTGCCCAAGCGACTAACGGACGAAATAAAAATTGATCATAGATTAAAATGACGATAAGCATAGTCAAGATTGCATAACCAATTGCTGTCATGTTTGCACGATGAATCGCTAATGCAATATAGGAACCAATTCCTGGCAACATAATCTGCTGATCGGAAACGGATACGGCTTCAGATGCCACGACAAAAAACCAACCGGCTGACATGGACATCATCATATTCCACAACAATCCCGGCATTGAATAAGGTACGTCAATCCGCCAAAATCGCTGCCATGCGGAAAGATGAAACATATTCGCTGCTTCTCTTAATTCAATCGGCACAGTACGAACTGTTTGATAAAAACCTAACGCCATATTCCAAGCTTGTGATGTAAAAATCGCTAAAATTGCGGCACATTCTGGCCCTAACAGCGAACCAGGAAACAAAGCAATAAAACCAACAATCGCAACAGATAAAAACCCCAGAATAGGAATAGACTGACAAATATCGATAATAGGAATAATGATACGTCCAGCACGTTTATTTTTTGCAGCCCACGTGCCGAAAGTAAACGTAAACAACAATGAAAAACAAAGCGCAATCAACATGCGCGAAACAGTATGCAAAGCATAAACAGGCAAATAACGTGGAGCAAGCGAGATCGTAACAGCTTGTCCTAGTTGATAAGGCGAAGACATTTGCTTCGCATTCCACGCTAATAACGAAATCACCCCTAATGCAAATAAGAGAGCAATCACATCCCAGTAATTGGGATATAATCTTCCCTTGTACGCCATCATAAATGGGTTCTGTAAAAAACGCATAGCTGCACCTGTTATGAGACGCCATTACCCTCACATTGATAATGAGCGCCCACCATCTACTACCATTATTTCACCCGTCATATAATCCGCTTCCTGCACTAAAAACAATACCGCCTTGGCTATATCAACCGGCGTGCCATAGCGATGCAACGCAATTCTATTGATAATTTTTTCCGTAACGCTCTCACTTAATGTATTTTCACCTTCTGGCAGCATGACTGTTCCAGGCGATACTGCATTCACGCGCACCGATGGCCCTAATTCTTTGGCAAGCATTTTGGTTAACATGACCAAACCTGCTTTTGAAATAGAATAAACACCATAATCACGCATCGGCCGCTTAGCATGCACATCAGCAATATTCACGATACATCCTTGCTGCATACGTAAATAATCTGCGGCTGCCTGCGATAAAAAGAAGGGCGCTTTAAGATTACTATTCAACAAATCATCCCAACTGCTTTCTGTGACCTGTCCTATTTTAGTTTTATAAAAACGTGCCGCATTATTAATTAAAACATCCAAACGACCCCACACGTTCACTGCTTGTTTTACCAGTTCTTCTAAGCAAGATATATCTGTCAAATCTGCTTGCAATAAAATGGCAGAATGGGGACGTTGTTCGTTAAACTGATGACATAACCTTTCAGCTTCAACGCGAGACTGATGATAATGTAATGCCACATTAATACCTGCCGCATGCAACTTGCTAGCAATTTCAGCACCAATTCGTCGTCCAGAACCCGTAATCAAAGCCACTTTCATTGTATTTAACATGCTATACTCTTGTGTTTTTTAATATAGCTAATTATATGACAACTTTACCCACACCACACTCGAAAGCCTTGCAACATAGCGAAAAAATCGCAAAGGTCATCCGAGAAGAGATGATGCTTGCGGGAGGTCACTTATCTTTTGCACGCTTCATGGAGCTTGCGCTCTATGCTCCTGGATTAGGGTATTACAGCGCCGGTATGCAGAAGTTTGGCAGGCAGGGTGATTACGTCACGGCCCCTGAAATCTCGCCGTTATTTGCCAAATGCATTGCTAAACAATGTCAGCAAATTTTAACCGCCATAGGCAGTGGTGACATCATCGAATTTGGCGCAGGTTCTGGCCTATTTGCGAAAGATTTATTATTGGAATTAGAACAACGAAGCAGTTTGCCTACGCATTATTTTATTTTAGAAGTCAGTGCTGAATTACGCGCACGACAGTTACACTTATTCAACACTGAATGCCCGCATTTGTTAACGCGCATTCAATGGTTAGACACCCTGCCCACCTTTAGTATTAATGGAATTATCTTTGCCAATGAAGTTCTGGATGCTATGCCAATACATTGTTTTCAACGTATGGATAACACTATTAAAGAACGTTGCGTGAGCTGGCAACAAGATCATTTCTCCTGGTGCGTACAACCTTTTTCTCCTGAAACAAGAACCCATCTTGAAACGCAATTACAGGAATTCGATTTACCGAATGGGTATCAATCTGAAATCAATCTTATGTTATCTGCATGGATCACATCCATCGCAGAAATACTACGCCAAGGCACCCTCTTGTTGATTGATTATGGCTATGGCCGTCGTGAATATTACCATCCGGAACGTCATCACGGCACATTAATGTGTTTTTATCAACATTACAAACATGCAAATCCTTTGATTTTCCCCGGATTACAAGACATCACTGCCCATGTAGACTTTACCTCCATCGCTGAAAGTGCAACGCTAGCTGGGCTTTCTTTAGCTGGATTTACTACTCAAGCCGCCTTTTTATTGGCTCTCGGTTTATTAGAGTTAGACAACCACGCCGCACAGCTGTCATCTATAAAAAAATATCAGCGAAATCAAGACATTAAAATACTAACGACACCCGCCCAGATGGGTGAGATCATAAAAGTCATCGCTTTTAATAAAAATCTGGATATTCCCTTATTGGGATTTTCCTTGCACGATCGGCGCAGGAACCTGTAGTTTGATAAAAATTTATCAGGTATAATTTCGCCTTTTCGACAAAGAGGTAGGGTTGTGCGCTCTGCAATGGTAGAAATACATAAAGAAGAACTGAAGTTCTCAGCTGGGCACTTTATGTTACTTTCAGGAGAAGAGCGAGAAAGCATGCATGGTCATGACTATCAGATTCATGTCACTTTTGACACCCTTATTAAGAACAACGGCATGGCTTTTGATTGCCGTTTTTATGAGCAGAAAATCAAAAAAATCTGTCAATCTCTAGACTACCATTTTATTTTACCCAATCAATCTGAATACTTGCGAATTGAAGATGCGGAAGACAAATGGATTGTATACTTTGGACAACAAGCCATTCCCTTCTTAAAGCAAGACACCATCATTTTACCCATTTGTAATGTCACTCTCGAAGAATTATCATACTGGTTTTTACAACAACTCACTGAAGATGAAGCAACTCTACGCTTGCATCACATTCAAAAAATCACCCTTAAAGTGTCTAATGGTCGCGGCGAATTTGGCGCCACCTGTTGGCCAGCTTATTGATTATTCGTTAATTTTAGTCATGTTATAATAATAAATGAGGTATGTGATATGCACTCACAAACAGATTTTTTGAAAGTCATGTTTGACTCGGTCTTTACTGAAAAGTTTTTTCATCGTCCTGAGACCAAGGAAGAACAAGAAATTAAACTTGATTTTGAGCTGCCCTCTTCTGACCCCGCAAAACTAGGTGACTTTCTGCAAGATACGCAAAAGAAAAAACAATTCCTCAAAGGAATAGCTCAAGTTGTTAATGACATTAAAAAACAAGTCACACAGTGGGCAAACGAAAATAAAAAAGAACACTGGAACATTGAAGAACTGGATAATTTTTATGAGCGCTTTACTCGCTACTCGGGCAGTAATCTTGAGGAAAATGAAAAACTTATTGAACTTTATACAAATGGAATCATTGCATTAAAACGCATCGCCATCAAAATAATGGATGATACGCTTCCCATCAATCAACGTAAAAATGTACTGCACAATTTATTAAACTCAAAGGAATTAACCATATGCGGCCCTGGTGCGTCAAGCATATTAGCAGCTGCCTATTTACAATTCACTACTGATCCTGTTGATGTATTAATGACTGCACGATTCAATATTGCCAGTGACATCGCAAATCACTTACAAATGAAATTTAAAAAAACATATCATCACCCTGAAGAGCTTGAGATTCATTACATCAATTACGTGTTGTACCTATATCAAGATGCGTTAGGAATAAATGTCGCATGGGATGCTTATATTAAAAATTTACATCGACCCATGTTGAGAGAAATAGCACTTCAATTTGCTAAGTATCTTGAAAAATCCTTAACGCTCGACTCCGTTCTCGAACATGTTGCTGAGAAATTTGATTTAAAAACCATCGTCAAAAAAATACAACAAGCTCATGTCGTCACAAAATCAACCATAGCCACTAAAACAGCCGCAACTGACGAAGAAAAACAAGCTGGTAACGTTTATTCTACCCTTACTCGCAAATTGGAAGACCATTTAAATCAATATGGCAGCGATGAGCGCTTCTCTCTCGGTGACATCATGCTTCTTGATGATAAAAACAACTGGGCTCTCGTCAAAACCGCCGGAGAAAGTCTTAAGCTGACACTATTACATCGATTATTTAATTGCGATTATTTAAATAAACATGTGCGAACTGAATGTCATTTAGAATCAGGAGATGTCATTTATCTGCTCCCGGGTAACAATTTTTCGCTTTCCTATGTTAAAACAAGCGATCAAAAAACCCTGACTCTAACAACGTATTTAAATAATTTATCTCAAGAACATGCTGAACTCGCATTGAACACGATTCTCGATCTCATTCCTGCGCAACAACGAAAAACGTTCCTTCCATTTCTTTATGACTTAGCTGTAGAAAATTATCATTTCGATTTTGTTGTTGATTTAATTAAAAAAGGAGAAATTGATATCAATTATCTGGATTATTATGGCCAAACTCCTTTTTTCATTGCAGCAGAAGCAGCCAGTCTTTCAACCATGCAGCAATTAAATTTAATGCCGAATATTGATGTCAATAAACCTCGCGATGATGGCACACCCGTATTATTAATTATGGTTCAAGAAAATGATATACGCATTTTACAATTTTTATTGAAGGAAACTAACGTTAATATCAATCAAACTGGTCCAGATGGCTCAACTGCATTAATGTATGCGGTTAATGCTGGCAATCTTGATATTGCCAACCTGTTAATTCAACAGGGTGCAAAACTTGGTTCGCGCAATAATCAAGGTTTTACTGCTCTAGAAATCGCCCGCGCAAAAAAAGACGAAAACATGGAAAATTTGTTACTATCTCAGATGATTCCATCAAATAAAAAAGAAGAAAAAAGACCCCTACCCCTCGCAAAAAATCAAGCTCTTTTCAGCAATAAGCAACAACATTCTCCGGCGCCAAGCGCTTCGACCCATAAGAAAAAACCCTATTTGGGTAGTTGATCTTGTGTCGCCCTAGGGTAATGCCCATGAAAACGCAATTATTTTCGTCTAAGTACGTGCTGCTGATCATGCTGTTGCTGCTTGTTTGTTGAAGAATAGAGTGATTGACGAAATGGACTATGATACCAACCTGATAATATTCCTTGCTCATTACGATCAGGTCTTTGCTGATCAGCTACCACCCCCTCATCAGCATGCTGCTCATTGACTGGGATACCCTCTTCAGCAGAATAAGAAAGCGGTAACTTTCTTGAAAATATATTTTGTGAAAAAGCATTTTTTTGTTCCGCTTGTTGTCTTACAATGAGACCATCTAACCTATGTTGTACCACTTGCATTTCGCTCACCAATATAACCAATTGCTCCGCCATCCGATCAAAAAGCTTTTGCAGCTGTTGCTGTTCTGTGGCCTTTTGGTTCTCTTGATTACTCAACCCTCTAGAATCACTCATGCTCTTGCTCCTTTAACCTAAATTCGGCAGTTGTAACCTGCTGCGAAGGTCT
>AMFJ01026552.1_pt1 | contig 12767 bp, 12 predicted proteins | sample 427208 | NCBI WGS metagenome assembly AMFJ01 (sample SAMN02954298, study PRJNA114691) | groundwater metagenome | biome: aquatic; feature: subsurface aquifer; material: sediment; isolation source: subsurface aquifer sediment | place: USA: Rifle, CO | collected 2008-08
CCATCTTTTTCTCCCCGAATCCCAATAGCGGTTTCTTCGAGCAGAACGTATTACGGAGAAAATAATCAACCCAAAGATTCCTCCAATAATTAGAAATATTATCATAACCCAAACCCAGCCTCCCTCCTTGCTTTCCCCAATATATTCGCCTTTAATCGCGAAAATTATAGCATCAACGCCCTTCGTCACTCCCTCGTCATAATTTCCAGCTTTGAAAGACGGCATAATTTCGTTCCTGATGATCGAGCCTGTGACACTGTCCGTCAAAACCCCCTCAAGACCGTAACCAACTTCGATTCCAACATCACGCTCGTCCATTGCAACCACAAGAAGCACCCCGTTGTCTTTATCGGCTTTTCCAAGATTCCATTTATCAAAAAGCTCGTTGCGATAGGTGTCTATATCAATGCCTTCCATATTTTGAACGATTGCAACGACAACTTCATTTGTCGTTTCGCTGTCGAAAGCTTCCAATTTTTCTTCGAGGACATCTTTCGTGCTTTGGTTCAAAACGTTTGCATAGTCATTCACCCTGCGTCCTTGAATTTCTGGATAACCGGCAAAACAAATGTTCGCGGCCAATAAAGCTAATATAATTGAAACAACAATTATTAGTTTTTGTTTTGGCATATATTTTTTTAGGTCACAGGCTACTAGGTACAGAAAACAGCGCACAACTTCGCCGTCGAACCCTGTGCCTTGCTGATCTGTTATTTAAAATTTGACTTCCGGCACTTTCTCGACGCCTTCTTCAGCCTTAAACAATTTTCTATCCTCAAAGCCGAACCATCTTGCAAAAGTTTTATTCGGCCATGTCTTTATAGTTTTGTTGAATGCCGTCACGACATCGTTGTATCGCTTCCTTTCAACCGCAATTCTGTTCTCCGTGCCCTCGAGCTGATCTTGAAGCTTCAAAAAATTCTCATCGCTCTTTAATTCAGGATAATCTTCGACAACGACGAGAAGTCTGCCAATGGCGTTATCTAGCCCTTCCGCGGCATTGATCTGCTCTTCCTGATTTTGAGCGTTTGTCCAACGGCTACGCATTTCGGTAACCTCTGTAAATACAGTAAGCTCCTGTTTAGCAAAGCCTTTGACCGTTTCAACCAAGTTCGGAATGAGATCCGCACGCCTCTGATATTGGTTTTCAACTTGACTCCAAGCGTTATCAACGTCCAAATCTTTTTTAACCATGAAATTATAAAGAGACAGGAACCAAACCACGACGATGATTGCGACGATAACTACAACTATTATTCCTACGATTGTACCTTTATTCATAAATTTAGCTTATAGCCCTCATCGCCAAGGCTTTAGAGAGCGGACATAGAGCCGCAGAATTCCAAAAACTCCACGCTCACTTAATGTTTTTTAGTTTATCTAAAGAAATCTTCGAATGGCATTCCTGTATACGCTTTTTGGTAAGTTCAAAAAGATCAACTCCTAATCTATCGGAAATATTCACAAGCTGAATCATGACATCAGCCAATTCGAACTTGGCAGTGTCGTTGTTCGACCTTTTCTCCGAAACATTTTTGGAAAGTTCCCCGACTTCGGCAGAAAGTTTTAAGATCATGTCCCTCAAATCATAATCATCGACTATCTTTTTCTCTTTTTTTAGAAATTTAATAAGCTCGGTAAGGTTCGAAATCGAATCCCGATCTGAAAATTTCAGAGAAAGCTGAAATTTTGAGCTGTATCCGGGAATATCGCTCAAGACAACCCACGACCGTCTATCATGCTTATCAAGCGCAATCGGATTTGGAAACTTCTCGACATCTTTTATAAAAACCAAAGTCGCATACTTGGATTTTTTTTTCATTTCCCAAAATCCTCCGTCAACTTTCAAATCCTTTTCATATTTCCTGCGAATCTCTGTAATTTTTCGCACATTCAGATTCTCAAAGCTCAAAACACTGCCAGCTGTAAATTTCCCCAGCACTTTCCCTCCGGATTTTTTGAGAAAAATCTCATCGCCCTTTTTTACCTTTTTAAACGGGGCAAATCTAAACTTCGAGAACCTCGCTTCAACTTTTTTCTTCCCCGCGAGAATTTTCTCAATGTATCCCTTGTCAAAAACGGCAAGATGTTGCATGTTTTTTAGTACTCGGTTCTTGGCACACAGTACTCAGTTTTTACAAAATAGAGTCTTTATTATCATAAAGAAACTGCGCACTCTATACCACACGCTATAATTATATCAAACTAGCACACTACTAGTCAAAGTTCCGCATCTTTTCAAGATGTTCCAAAAAATTCTCTGAATTCAGCTTTTCTTCCAAAATAAAATGAACAAAACTGCGAGATATTTTTTCAATCTCTTTAAAAACTCGCCTATCTATATTTCTCATCCTTGAAAAAGTCATTTCACGCGCTGTGATCAATCTTAAAACCTTGATCGCAGATACAGAAATAGGAACTGCCAATTTGGTGGCGCAATCTTCGCAGACGACTCCGCCGGAAAAAGAGCTGAATTTGTTTCCGCGCGGAACCAGTCTCTCGCCGCAATTGGAACAATGATAAAGCTCGGGCGTGTACCCCAAAATTTTCAGAAGAAGTAGCTCAAAATTCGAAACGAAGAGCTTCAGAGCTTTTTTATCCTTCACATCAAGCCGCTCCAAATTTTTTAGAAAATTTTTCAAAAGATCAAAAATTCTTGTGTCCTTGAAATTTTCAAAAGTAAGTTTCGACACAAGTTCACAGAAATAATATGCGATAGAAGTTCTTTTCAAATTAGAACGCACTTGGTCAAAATGCTCGATAAGCCTCGCTCCAGTAACGATTGAATTTCTTATTCCTTCAACAAACACAAAATCGGCAAGCGCAAAAATTTCTATGTGTCCAGCAAGCTTGCTTTTGACCCTGCGCACGCCTTTCGCCTTTAGCCGAAGCTTTCCTAACCTTGGAGTATAAATAGCCAAAATTCTGTCGGCCTCGCCGACATCGTGTCTCTGTAAAATTATACCCGTTGTCTTATGGGATCTGATCATACTAGAACAAATTCAAAACAAGCGGTTTAGCTATTCAAATTTAGAATTCAGTTAAAGAAAGTAGCCAAGAAAGACTTGGCTACTTCAAAAATCCGTGTTGATTCAAAATCCATCTTCACCCCATAGATGTATCCCATCATAGCAAGATTCGTAAGCCATCTACGTCTATGCATTAAATCCTAGTTCGCTTCTCCAATATAATAATCTTCGCAATCCTCATCGGAATAACAAATCACCAAAGCCTCACCGTCAAAATACGAATCTGACACCAACTTATTTTGATCAAGTTCAGCCTCAAGCATGTCTTTGGCTTCGCTTGCTTCGTAAGTTTCTGACAACTCGGCATAGCGTTTATCCACTTGCTTGTGAAGCCTGTTTTTGCGATATGAAAGCCCAACATTTGTGTACTTCGTCAAGACAACGCCAAGTATGACTAGCACGATGACGACAATCGCTATCACGACTGCAATCATTGATTTTTTTGACATGTATTTACAATTAATTTATGAAAGATATCATTATTTGCATAGAAGGCTTTGCTGACTTTTGAAATAAATCCTTTAAAACAAAGACAAGAGAATAATTCCAAAATTCAAATATCAAACATTTGATATTAATGCCTATCTTCTAATCGCCAGATTGGTAATTTTGCCCTTGCTAAAACTGAACTCTCTTTCAAAATCCGGGTTTGTTCTATTTTCCACTGCTTCTTTAAAAATATCCTTAGCAAGAGTCTCCTTCCAAATGTAACTCGTTAATCCAGATTTGTCAAAAACCTTTTGCACGAAAGGATCATTGGACGTCCATGAAATGTAAATATGATCACTGACGCTGTAATCCATCTCCTTGCGCATATCTTGTATTGCCCGAACTATTTCGCGGGCAATTCCTTCGAGCTTTAAATTTTCAGTAATATTTAAATCTAAAATAACCGCAACATTATTCTCTGATTCCGCGCCGAAACCCTCTTTGGCACTCTCGACCAATTCGAATTCGTCTGACTCCAATTTATATTTGCCAGCTGTTGCAACATCGTCCTCAACCTCAAATTTCAAGCTCTGGATTTCCTTCAATTTCTTGCCATACTTCGCTCCAAGTTTTTTGAAATTAAGCTTTACCTCGCTTTTCAGCCATTTGGAAGCGTCACTAACCAACTCAATTTTCTTAATATTCAATTCATCTTGAATTAATTTTGCCAAATCTTTGGAAACTTTTACTCCCTTGACATAGATGGCAGACAAAGGTTGGCGTATTTTGATTTGGCTCTTGTCTCTCACCGCACGCCCAAGCCGAATAATCTTGAGGATCTGGTCCATTTCAAAGTTCAACTTTTCATCTATAAATTCCCCCAGAGCCTTCGGATAATCGCAAAGATGAACAGATTCAGGATCATCTTCTTTTTTTAAATTTTGAAAAATTGATTCAGAAACAAAAGGGGCAAACGGAGCAATCAATTCCACAAAAGTCAGAAGACAGGTATACAAAGTGTTGTATGCGACATTTTTATCAACATCATTTTTACTTTTCCAAAATCTTCTTCTAGACCTTCTCACGTACCAATTTGAAAGCTCATCCAAGAATTTCTCAAGCTTTCTCGCCGGATTCATAAAATCATAGTCGTCAAGACCGTCAGTGACTTCTTTTGTAAGAGCGTGCAAATTCGAAATGATCCATTTGTCCATTTTGTTTCTGGGGACATCTTTAAGCTCTTCAAGCTTCGGCTTATCAATCAACGCATAAGTGACAAAAAAAGAATAAGTGTTCCAGAGACGCAAGATAACATTTCTCATAATCTCGGCAATTCCACGCGGATCAAACCTTTTCGTTTCTCCGGGACCATTCAGCGCATAAAAATACCAGCGAAGCGCGTCCGCTCCATGGTCATTTATAGATTTCCAAGACACAACATTGCCCTTGGACTTGCTCATTTTCTTCCCGTTTTTGTCAAGAACATGTCCAAGGCTTATAACATTTTTGTAGCTTGGTCCCTTATCAAGCAATGTAGATATCACAAGAAGCGTGTAAAACCAGCCGCGAGTCTGATCCACGGCTTCAGAAATGTAATCCGCGGGAAACTGCTCGTTTTTGTCAATTTTCTCTTTATTTTCAAAAGGATAATGATATTGCGCAAAAGGCATTGCACCAGAATCAAACCAGCAATCTATGACATCTGGAACTCTGTGCATTTCGCTACTACCACAACGCTCGCATTTTAATATAATATTATCAATTCCCTTTTCATCTCCGACACGATGTGGATCAAAATTTTTATCAATCTTCTTCACCGAAAGCCGGTCCAATTCCTCAAAACTTCCAACACAAATTCTCTCTCCACAATCTGGATGCATGCACTCCCAAATCGGAAGCGGCGTTCCCCAATACCGCTCTCTTGACAAAGCCCAATCCTTGGCTTCATTCAGCCATTCGCCGAATCTGCCTTTTTTTAAATGCGAAGGAACCCAATTTACAGCTTTATTGTTTTTGATAAGTTTGTCTCTAATTTCGGAAACTTTTATAAACCAAGAATCTTTCGCGTAATACAAAAGTGGAGTGTCGCATCTCCAGCAAAAAGGATAATCATGCTCGTACATTTCCGTCTTAAGAAGCAAACCCCTGTCTTTCAAATCAGCGATGATATCTTTTTCAACATCTTTGACAAATTTTCCGCCCCATTTGCCGACACCTTCAATAAAAGTTCCGTCAGTATGCACCGTATGATGTTTCGGAAGATTAAGCTTCTTCCCAAGCTCAAAGTCGTCTTCACCGTACATCACGGCAGTGTGAACAACACCGGTGCCGTCTTCAACCGTGACAAAATCGGCATCGGCAACATAATAGGCTTTCTCTTTCCAAGCAGAACCTACATCGTAAAGCGGCTCATACTCCATGCCAACAAGTTTCTCACCCTTGAACTCGTCAACGATTTTATATCCCTCTTTCAAAATTTCCATCCTTGCCTTCGCCAAAATATAAAACTCGCCGTCCCGCTCGACTTTCAAATAATCGATGTCTCTTCCAACCGCAAGCGCAACGTTGCCGGGCAATGTCCATGGAGTTGTCGTCCATGAAAGAATATATGTGTCTTTTTCTCCTTTGACTTTGAACTTTAGATATACAGATTCTTCTTTGATTTTTTTGTAACCCTGCGCGACTTCGTGAGAAGATAACGCGGTCCCACAACGAGGGCAGTGCGGAACAACTTTATAGTCTTTGTACAAAAGCTTTTTGTCCCATATCTGCTTCAAAATCCACCAAACGCTTTCAATGTATTTTGGATCATAGGTTATGTACGGATCATCCATATCAAGCCAGAAACCAATCCGCTTTGTCATTTTTTCCCACTCTGTTTTGTATTTCCATACATTTTTTTTGCACTTGTCATTAAAGCCTTCAATCCCATATTTTTCTATCTCCGGCTTTCCTGAAATTTTGAGCTCTTTTTCAACCTGAAGCTCCACGGGAAGCCCGTGCGTGTCCCAGCCGCTTTTGCGGACAACTCTGTATCCCCGCATCGTTTTGTATCTTGGAATTATGTCTTTCACAGCGCGCGTTAGAGCATGTCCGATATGTGGTTCACCATTCGCAGTCGGAGGTCCGTCATAAAAGACAAAATTTTTCTTGCCCTTTTTAACGCTTTTTTCAAAAATTTTATTCCCATCCCAAAAAGCTAGAACATCTTGTTCTAGTTTTATAAAATCCTGTTTAGCATTGACTTTTTTCATACTTGAAAATTACCACGCGAATCAATCTTCTTCACCAGTCAAAGCTCCCAAAAAAGTCTTTATCTTCAAAAGCCACAAATCCCACTTATCCGGCATCACCGTATCTTGTCTTTCAGTCAGTGATATCTTTTTCGTGCCGTCTTTTTCAAACAAAACCAAAGTCTCCTTGATATTTTTATCGCTCGATTTGTCAACATTCAGCTCTTCTTTCAAATCGCCATATCGCTGCTCCTTAATCATCGCATACATGTCGGAAATTTTTTCCTTGCTGACGGAAAGAGCCTTATCTTGCATTTTCTGGGTGTTAAACTTTATCTCGCCATTATAAGAGACTTCTACGATTTCATCAAGCCCATCGGCGCCGCCACTCCTCTCAAGTTTGAAAAAATCGCCTTCGGTCGGAAGTTCAACTTTGGTTTCTCCTCTGCCTAAATTAGCCTTGCATCCGGCAAAAAGAAGCAAACCCAGCACAAGAGATAAAATTGTCACAACTATTTTTTTCATAAAAATTTTTTATAAAAATCATTTCAATCCATCATCTGATTCTGGTGCCGGAGGGGAGACTCGAACTCCCAAGTCCTTACGGACACTACGTCCTGAACGTAGCGCGTATGCCAATTCCGCCACTCCGGCAAAATTATAAAGTCAGAAGGCAAATTTTACGCTCCGCTCTTAGCGTATAAAGCGGATCTTTTCATCAACAACTGTCAAAGATGACAGAACTATGCTTGTTTTTTTATTTTAAAAATAAATATCTTTGATCACAGCATTTCAAAGTTTCGGCAACTATAGTTTGCTATTTATAAGCTCCTCAAGTTTTTCAATTTCAACAAGCCCGCCGATTTTTTCACCATTCAAAAACGCTGCCGGTGTCCCGCTCACACCATAGCTTTCTCCATCCGAGACGTCTTTCTTTATTTCCTCCGCAACCTCATCGCTTGCAAAATCTTTTTCAAATTGATCCATATCCAAATCCAGAGATTTCGCGAACTCTTTATACTTATCATCACTTAAATTTTCCGCATTTTCAAAAATTTCATTGCTCATAAGAATGAACTTCCTCTGCTTGGCGGCGGCTCCTGCAGCCTTCGCGGCTGGCAGAGCATTCTTATGAAACGCGAGTGGAAAATCGCGATACACTATGCGCAGATCCTCTTTGCTGAATTTTTTTCGAACCTCATCCAAGTTTTCATGCATTTCTTTACAAAAAGGGCATTCAAAATCATCAAAAACTATAAGTGTAACTTTCGCGTCCTGATTTCCGGTGAACGGATCATCATCCACGCTCACATCCTTTGGAACGATGCTAACCGTCGGTTCCTGCACTGTGTCAATCAAATCCTGTCCGCTGACATCCGCCTGAAGTTCTGAAACATCCCCGCGAAAATTTTCTACAATGAAATAATTCAAAACAAGACTCAACACCAGCAAGCCTCCGACGAAAAACGAGATTAGTTTCCAAGGATTTTTCATAATAATTTTCACAATAATAAACTAAAATTCTAAAGCCATTCAAAATCATTTATAAAGCCGTCAAATATTCCGTCCTCTAAATGCAGCTCCGAAACATCATCGATCTCAACAACATAATCATCTTTTGCGACGGAAACTATAGTACTAGCAAACATACCGATAACTCCCGAAAATTTCTTGCCGGATCTACCGCCGACCTTCACATTGCTGACTCCGCCAGAAGCATCTTCAAAAAGGTTAACTTGCCCTTCCTGTTTGTAAAATTCCTGTAAGCTCAATTTCTCCGGATTACTCCTAACAACTATTAGAATATCTCCCCTATATTCATAACCAGCGCTCTTTCCGGACGGATAAAATCCCGCGACATCGGTTCCATCTGCATAAGTATACCTATCATACGTCCAACCCTCCGGGATTGTCAACTTAAAACGGGCTTTGGAATCGGCATAAACGCTTTGTTCTTCTTTCTCTTTTGGTTCTTCATCTTGATCTTCACCATTCGAAGAAACTTCCTCCCCATCGGCATTATCAGAAGAAGGTTTTTCTCCTTTTTCTTCCTTGCTTTGCCGCTCAACGGCATTTTCAGATTGAACGGCATCTTCAGTTTGAAAAGTGTCTTCGGTAATATCCCTATCAAAATTCAATGAAAGCTTTTTGCCGACAAAGCTCACAACGGGAATCTCATTTTCAACATTTGAAGAATAAAGAAAAATCAAAACAAAGAAAGCCGCGACTACAATCGCAATTATGAGAAGCGAAACAAATTTTAGTGATTTTTTCATACTGATGAATTTTTATCTAAATTACAAATTTTGTCTGTAAATAATATTACGCTTTCAAGAATTGCCGATAAACACGCAAAGTTTCTCCTGCCGTTTTCTCCCATGAAAATTTATTTACTCGTTCCAATCCACGTTGAACAATTCTATTGTTCAATTGTTTATCAAACACAATCTTTTCCAAAGCATCACAAATCGAATTCACACTATGGGGATTTACCAGCAATGCGGCATCTCCCGCAACCTCTGGCATCGAAGAAGTGTTGCTCGTCACAACTGGAATCCCCATTGCCATCGCCTCAAGGATCGGCAATCCGAATCCTTCATACAAAGATGGATAGGCAAACGCCGCCGCATTCTTCAATAAAAGTTTTTTCTCTTCGAGAGAAACATAGCCAAAAAATTTCACAGAATCGCCGAGACGAGCTTCCTCAACCGCTTTCACAGATTCCCCATATCCCAATCCTTTTTTGCCAGCTAGGAGCAATGAATATTCTGGATGCGATTCATGAAATTTCGCAAATGCCCAAATAAGACTGGGAATATTCTTGCGCAATTCAACCGTGCTGACAAATAAAATATAGGGCTTACATATGCCAAATTTTGACAGAACCTGTCTGAAATCACCGACTGAATCTTCTGAAAAAGTCAAACCCTCATGCACCACTTCCACTTTGTATTCCAAAACTTTGAAGCGCGCCATCAAATCTCTCTTAGTGGCCCCCGAAACCGCAATGATTTTCTTCGCTCGCTTGATCGATCTTGGAAAGACAAATCTAGTGCTAAACCATTGGCCACTGGAAAACCATTCCGGATGCAAGTATATCGCAACATCATGGACGGTGATAACAAAATCTTTTTTATAAAAATAAGGTGCAGATCCAGTGGGGAAGTGAAAGAGATCCAATTTTTTTCCTTCAAAATAATCGCTCAATCTCTTGTGCTTAAAAATCCCGCCAATCACCCGACTCGGAATAAAGTAAGCTTTCACGTTTTTGTGCGAACAAATTTGTTGTACAACATCGCCGCCTCTGACCTCTTCGTTGAAAAAGAAATGTATTTGCAGATCGATTTCTCCCGCAACCGCTTCAGCTAAAACTTTTGCCAAACAAAAGACGTAATGCTCAACGCCAGTGCCATTTTTTGTGTCGCACAATATTTCCCTGCAATCGAATCCAACTCTCATAAATATTTTCATTGTCTGTCCGCCGTAGTCTGCCCCTGTGGCGGGCAAAGACTGGTTCAATCGTTCTATTTATATGCCTGCGCATACAAATAGAACACGATCTACATTTGACTGGGGGCTTCTATCCCAAGCAATCCAAGTCCATTTTTTAAAACGATCGCAACCGCGCTAATCAACAATAATCTTGCCAACTTTTTTTCAAGAGTTTCAGCTTTTAAAACAGGGACCGCATTATAAAATGTATTAAAGCTCTGCGCCAGTTTGTACAAGTACTCCGCCATAAGATGCGGTTCGAGGTTCTTCGCCGCCGACTCAACAATTTCCGGAAAAATATGAAGCGCTCTCAAAACATCTCCCTCTTCCTTTTCAGAAAAAACTTCTTTTTTAAAAGCATGCCGCAGGTCAGGCTTTGAACTTTTATACTTCCGTAATATCCCACATATCCTAGCGTGCGTATATTGAAGATACGGTCCCGTATTTCCCTCAAAATTCAAAGCTTCATCCATATCAAAGACTATCATCTTATTAAAAGAATATCGAAGCATGTAATGTTTTACAGCCCCAACGGCAACTTGCTCGGCAGACTCATCGCTCAAATCCAAATTGCTTTCCTTCTGCTTTTTTTTGATTTTATTCACAAGTTTATCCAAAAATTCATCAATGCCAATCTCTATGCCCTTTCGTCCTGACATCGGATAAAATTTCTTGCCATCGGAAACGTCAATTCCAAGTTCCTCTGCGGTCTTCGCCGAAAGAACCACAACCTCGTATGGAAGATGGAAAAAGTTTTCGTATTCCTTGACATATCCGAGCTTTTTCAAAGAATATTTCACCACATCTTGAGTGTAAGTCTGTCTCACATCTATAACATTCACAATCATGTTGGCACCCGCAAATCCAGATTTTGCTTCTCCCTCTTTATCCGAAATCCAAAATTCTTCCCCATTTTTTTGTTTAATAAACAGCTTGTATTTAAAATCCTTATCCGACAAACCGAATTTCCACATATGGTAAGCAATATCTTTTCCAGAGTATGTCGCAACTCCGTTTGATTTTATCAAAATTTTATCCGCGTCTTTTGCTTTTTCTTCATTTGGCAATCCTATATCTTTTATAACCCACGCCCCCTTATTTTTCCCTTCTTTTTCTTTAAAAAACTTCCCCGTCTTTTTCAACTTGTCCATAGAGGATTCAAATAGGCTAGAAGTAATGATCGAACTTTCAGTAAGCCCAACGTCATAGAAAACGTTCAAACGTCCCGTTGTTTTCAACTGATCTAAAAGTATTTTTTTTATAAACTTTTTATGAAAGTCGGAGATTTTTTCATCTCCCTTCTCCAAATCTATAAGCAAATTATCCCTCTCTTTTTTAAAATCTTCATTCTCAAGATATGTTTTTTGTACTTCCGCATAAGCGTCGCCGACAAAACGATCATATCTGTCGTAATCTTCCTCCTTCTTGGCCGTATTCATAATCCCAAGCATCGCGTCGGCAACCTGAACTCCCATGTCATTAATCAAATTTTGAATTTCCACCGCATATCCCGAAAACCGCATTAATCTCGCAATGGAATCTCCTAAGCAAATATTCCGCAAATGACCAACATGCAGGGATTTATTAGGATTTGCCGATGTGTGTTCGACAAGTATCTTTTTATTTACGCCCCTTTTATTTTGCCCCCATTTTTCACCCTCTTGCAAAATCTTCTCTAGGTTTTTACAAAGAAACTCACTTGAAAGCTCAAAATTTATAAATCCAGGCTTTACGACTCCTATTTTTGAAAAACATTTCTTTTCATCAAAATTTTGAAGCTTTTCAACAATATCTTTTCCAATTTCCATCGGATTCTTTTTCAAAATCTTCGTCAAAACTATCGCAACGTTGCAAGAATAATCTCCAAAACCCTTTTCACGCGGATGTTCCAACACAAAATCGAGGTCTTTTTCAACACCTTTTGGCAAAGAATTTATGATTAATCTTTTTAAATAATCATGTATCACAAAAAAACTGACATTTAAACAATTATTGCCATTTATTGTATTATATCGTTTTCGCTACAATAAAACAAATAAAAGCCAAGTCAAAACTTGGTTTTTTATATGTCGTAAAAACTATATTTTATTTTCAACGTATTTATTAAAAAAACTTAGGTCCACTTTATTTGATAATTCATTCTTTAATCTATTTGAGTATGTACTAGAATAATAAAATATTTCACTGTCCCACACAAGTTCTATCATAAAATATGTATTTTCTAAAAAAGAGATGGTTCCTATTTTTTAGAAACCATCTTAAAAACCTCTTCTACAGCATTTTCCCAGATTTGGCACCATGCTGTAGCAGCAATTTAACCGTCTCTTCTTCTTTCTCTGCTCTCGCTATGTCTAAGCAAGTCCGCCCCTTGTCATCTTTTATGTTGACATCAGCCCCTTTCTCAATAGCAAGAGCAACAATCATTCTGTATCCACATATTGCAGGCATGAACAGCGGAGTTTGGCCTACTTTGTTTTTTACATTAATATCAGCTCCTCTGCAAATGAATAAATCTACCAAACTCTCAACTTCCTCAATTCTGTATGTTATAATGTACCCATCTACTGGACAACTGTATTAGGTG
>AMFJ01007686.1_pt1 | contig 12766 bp, 13 predicted proteins | sample 427208 | NCBI WGS metagenome assembly AMFJ01 (sample SAMN02954298, study PRJNA114691) | groundwater metagenome | biome: aquatic; feature: subsurface aquifer; material: sediment; isolation source: subsurface aquifer sediment | place: USA: Rifle, CO | collected 2008-08
TAAAACTGGTGCGCATTGCGCACCCTACTTTTGCAAAAATTCTGAATCAAACAACTGTTTATATCTCTGTATTAATATCATTCTCTACTTACCTGATGGCACGTTATAAAGGTGTGATTCTTCTTTTTCTTCCTGATAGAGATAATCACCAAAGAGGATCAAGGCTGTTCTTTTAATTCCAGCTTCTCTCACCATTTCGTGAATATTGCTTAAAGTCCCTTTAATCACTCGTTGCTCAGGCCAGGTAGCTTTTTCTACCACCCAGCAAGGAGTATCATCAGAATAGCCAAACTTTTTGGCTGTATTATATAAATCATCAAGCAAGGACACTGATAAATAGAAAACTTTAGAAGAATGTTTGCAGGCAAGAATATTTTCAAGACTTTCAGGGTTAGGAGTTTTGCCTTCTATTCTTGAAAGTATCAATGTCTGGCTGACTCCAGGAATTGTATATTCCACCCCTAAAGAAGCAGCCGCTCCAAATGCCGCTGTTACTCCGGGAACAACCTCATATGGAATATTTTTTTCATTTAAAAACTTAATTTGCTTTGCGATTGTGGAATAAATAGACGGATCCCCTGTATGAACCCTTACTACGTCACTTTTTTCTATATGTTTTTCAATAAAATCAAATATTTCCTGATAAGACATATCTTCAGAGCTCTCTATTAAACATCCTTCTGGAGCCCAGCTTAAAACTTCTCTTGGCACCAGCGAGCCTGTATATAATACAACATTTGCTGATTCAAGTATCTCTCTGGCTTTTACTGTGACCAGTTTAGGGTCTCCGGGGCCTGCACCTATAAATAATACTTTATTCATCTGTATTTCCTTATTTTTTAATTATTACCTGAAACAGTGTTCTTTCCGATTCTGCAATACTCAGTTTTATTTCCTGAGATATCTTTTTATAATTAGTTATATCAATGCTTCTTACTGAATATTTAATATCAGCTTTTCTTAAAGTCTGTATAAGTTCAGACATATTTTCAAGTACTACAACATTTACAACCACTAAACCATCTTCTTTTAATTCATAATACAGTTTTTCGATTTTGTTAAGAACCTTTTCTCCACCGCCACCAATAAATATTCTGTCGGGCTTTGGAAGATCCTTGTAATTTTCCAGTACATCGCCTTTATATAGCTGTACCCCAACTATTTTATGAGCAGCAAGATTTTTCTTTATAAACTCGCATTGCTCTTGATTCTTCTCAAAAAGAATTGATCGTATCTTAAAAATCTTGTAAGCATCAATAGAAATAGACCCCGACCCTGCTCCTATATCCCACATCAATAGATTAGGCTTTAGCTCCAGAGACTGTAAAGTTATAGATCTTTTATCTGTCTTGGTTAACATGCCTGCATTCGTAGCAAATTCTTCATTATTTGAGAAAGATTGAGAAACATCATACTTTCTTTCAACTAAAAGCACATAAGGAACCAGAGCCTGCCTGATTTCTTCAAGATTCATTTCTTTAACAGCTTTATGTAGATCAAACTCTACTATTCGTTCATCTTCAGATCCCAGCTTTGAACCTATATAAAAGTTCAAATCATCTTGAATAAACCTTGTATCATCGGCAATTTTTTGCAAAGAATACTCATCACAGAGCAAAAACGTATATTTTGTTGCTAAAAACTTAGTCAGATCAAGATAATCCCTGCCATGTAAAGAAAGAGAAGTGACTTCATTCTCTAATATATTTAGCTTCCTGAGAATATAATCTTTAGAAGATTCAGCGCTCAGTATATTTACTTTTTCGGCATTAAATTCAGGAATTTCTTTTTCTAAAAACTCTAAAACGCTTTTAGTCGCAGAGAAAAATATAGGGCTACCCGTTACTGCATATAATATTCTTTTGTTTTGTAAATATCTTTCCTTAATAAAAGGTCTTATTTCCTTAAAAGGCAGAAAATAAGCATCAACCCCTGAAGGAATTAAAGCTCTATTTTCCCCATTATCAAAATTGACATCAGTTATTAGACAGTCAAACTGTGATAACTGAACTTTTTTCGATATCTCAGCTAAAGAATATAAGTTAATTCCAGAACCGGCTATTGTTAGCATTTTATTTTTCCTGACAGTTATTAATTTACTATTTGTATAAATATTTTACTTTCATATTGAAGATATGAGAAGCATTTATGTATGAATTTTTTATAACAGGTATTAATTTCATTTATTTGGCTGGAATGTTTTCGAAGTAGCCTTTGAAATGTGAAACAATTTCAACAGCTACTGAGAAAATGTTCCAGCCTTTAACATTCTCTGTTATTCATTTGGTATTTGACTTTTTCTCCATCGGTTAAAATAATCTCAATCAACAAATCTCTTAAAGCTAATTCATCAGCCCATTTCTTTAACTCAATTAATGCATTATTAATTATAATTTGATAAAACTTGTCTAGATATTCAGGATATTCAGCAATTATAGTTTTTTCAAGTGAACCAATAATAGTTATATCATCACAAATCTCAGTTATTACATTAGGAAAATCCCCATTTTCAAGCCATGACTTTACCATATTAAAATCAATATCCCCATAACGGTTATTTGTGTTCTTTTTTTCCTGTGCAATTTTAGTTAGTTTTCCGGTATTAGTAACTATAACAACTCTATTAAACCCATGACCTGCTAACAGCTTTAATGAATCAAATACAAAATTTCCAATTTCCACGATGTAGTCATTTTCAGGTTTGTAATTATTCTGTGCAAGCTTTAACGAAGAATTGCCCATTGTAAATACAATATTTTTTATCCCATTTTGACCGGCAACATTAATTTCAGCGGCTAATGAATCAAGATAAGCATCGACTGAGATAGGCTTTACTATTCCAGTTTTACCTATAAAAGAAATGCCGCCAAGAATCCCAGCCTTTGCATTTGCAGTGTTTTTAGCTATTTCCTCACCATTTTCTACTTCAAATACAATAAATATTTCTTTTTCTTTAATATTTAGTTCTTTAAATACCTGATTAGCAGCTTCTCGCATCATTGTTAAAGGTACAGGATTAATAGCAGAAAAACCAACAGGAGCATCAAGCCCTTTTTTAGTAACTATTCCATGTCCTTTTCCTGCATATATAAATAATCGTCCGATGTCTAGCTGTAAACAATGCGGCTGATGGTCTATTTCTTGTTTTAAATATGAAATATCCTTATATCCGGCATGGCAAATAATCTTACAGCCTTTAGTAACGTCAATATCATCATTATCAGATTTTATTACACTTACCTGAACATAATTTTCAGATTTTTCAATATTCTCAATATCAAATTCAACATCGTCACCCTCAGGCAGGTTTATTGAAACGGAGTTAAACTCAGTATTACCTGTGAATAAAGCAAATAAAGCAGCCTTTAGAGCAGAAGTGGCATGGCTTCCTGTAGTATACCCGGATTTTAAAATCTTAGCTGTTTTCAACTCGTTTCTCCGCATATTTAATGATGTTTTTTCTGGTTTTCTTCGTATATTTTGTCTTCAACCCTGAAATCATTTAAGGATTCAGGCTCTTTACCTTCAATAAGTGAAATTATTAACTCTTTCCACTGATCATCATTCCATTCATGGACTCTTTTCCATGCCGTATAAGCAAGATCAGGATTAAAGTTATTAGCCTTGAGATTAGTGTATGTATAGGCGAATTTTCTGAATCGGCATGCCCCGTTACAATGAGTTCTTGTGACTTTTACACGATTTTCACCCTTGTCATAGTTAAGTTCTTTGATAATTTCTCTAACTTTATCAGATAATTCCTTTGAAGATTGATTATCTTGGCACCTATGACCGTCACAGATAAATATTTGTACAGCTGAATACATTATAGGTTTATTTTTATCGAGTTCCTTTGGCTTGCAAGCAAAGCCTTCAATTACATCAGAACCCATCGAGTTTTTTTTGCACATATTCTTGTTCCCAAAGATTATATTTATAAAAATTATGAAAGTTGTTTAAGGAGGGTCTGTTCTCGCAGGAACCTCCGCAAGGTGCGTGATTCGTCGAGGACAGTGACGGAGAGAATATCCCCTCCAAAACTAACTTATTAAGGAATCAGCTTGTATAAGGCATGCAGACAGCTGACTATTAAAGGTGATCCGCCATATCTACCCTGCATTATAATTCCTTCCACTCCAGTTTTGTTCATAAAATCAAGAGCATACTCCTTGCTTTCCACTACGTTCACAAAGCCTACCGGCATGCCAAGAATAGCAATATTGGATAAATCACATTCGTTTTTTACCAGATATTCAATTGCTGCATATAGAAAAGTTGGAGCATTGCCACATGCCAGTATAACAGGAGAGGCTTTCTTTTGCTCTGATAAAGCCTTTTTTACTGCTGCAACTGTTCTTGTAACACCTTCTTCTTCTGAAATGTATTTGACTTCAGGTTCTGCAACATAGCATATGACTTTATTATCATATTTTTCAGTATAAACCTTACTTAAACCAGCTCTAATCATATTAGTATCAGTAATAATAGATGCGCCATCGCTTAAAAGCTGCTTAATCTTTTCAGTTGCATTCTTAGAAAAATAGATATTATTAATAATTTGATCAAAACAGGTAGTAGTATGAATCATTCTTTGTGCTACTTTTTGCTGATCAGGTGTAAACTCCTGAAACCTTGGGTAATCTTTAGCTTCAGATGTTATAGTTTCCATAGAAAGATTCTCAATTTCCTGAGGACCTTTCACTTCCGGTTGTTTTATCTCAAAATCTATCATTACATTTCTCCATTAGAATCGATTTAAATAAACAATTTAAATTTAAACAGATAGATAAATATGTTTCTGAAGTTGCCTTTGAAATGCGAAGCAATTTCAACAGCAACTGAAGGAATGTATTTATCTAAAGTGTTCAACATTAATAAAAACCTCTATATTTTCTGTAGTGCAGAATTTGGGCACAAATATTCCAATACCAGATTAGGCTGATTAAAGAATAATGAATGCAGGTATGTTCCTAAAACATTCCCATTTTCATTAGTCCAGGCACCTGCTGTTGCTTCTTTATCTCTGTCTTTAAATAATCCCCATTTTATGCAGGATTCATCTTCACCAATCAGCGCAGGTCTTGAATAATGGAAGGCGTGCCCTTTATATATAGTAAAACTATCTTTATCCACTGCTTTATAATAACCTAACCTATGCCTGATTTTTTGGATTTCAAAGTTTAAGGGTAAAATTCCAGCTCCTTCTATTACCTGATCATCAGTTGTCTGGATTTTAGCCCCAAGAAACATTAACCCGGCGCATTCTGCATAAATTCTTTTATCAGGATAACTGGCGATCTTTTGCAGGCTTTGCTTAAAGCGAGAAGCTGTATGCAAAATTGGTGCTACTTCAGGAGTTTCTACATATCCGCCGGGGATATAAACAACATCTGTTTCAATAGGTATTTCTTCATCTTTTAAAGCAGAAACCCTGTGGACTTTTCCAAATACTTTTTCCAGAAAATCGATATTTTGCTGATAGATAAAAGAAAACGCCTCATCATTAACTATAGTAATGTTCAGGTTTCCACAGACTTGTTTTACCTTATCTGCTTCTTGAAGCCAGAGATCAGCTTCACATTCTATCTCATTTTTATCCTCCATAAACTTTAAAAGTTCAGGAACATCAATATTTTTCATTACCTGTTTTGAGAGTTGATCCAATTTTTCACTATTAAGCTCCGTTAAATCCAGCCCTAAATGGCGGGATGAGATTGCATCAAGATTTTTTTGAATCCATCCAAGTATTTTTAATTGTGGGAGTTCTTTTTCTATCTGACTTTTAATAGTCTGGAAATGCTTTTCAGAAGAAAGCTTATTAAGAATAACGCCTTTAATAGTGTTGTTTGGCTTATATTCCATCATTCCTTTTAAGGTAGGGACAATGGTTGCATATGAGCCTTCAGCTGAAACCACAAGAACAGTGGGAACAGCTAAAGCTTTAGTGACTTCATAAGTAGAAGTTCCATAATCTATTCCGTCATAAAAGCCCATAACTCCTTCGACAACCAGATTGTCATAACCTTTTGCATAATAAAGAAAAGTGCTTTTTAGCTCATTTTCTTTCATCATATATAGATCAAGGTTAATAGAGTCAACCCCGGTAATCTTCTCGTGAAATCTTGGGTCAATGTAATCAGGGCCGACCTTATAAGGTCTAACTGAGCCTATATTTGTTTTTATCCAGTGCAAGAGGGCCATGGTAAACATGGTCTTTCCCTGTCCTGATGCTAAAGCTGATATTGCTACCGCTTTCATATTATTTCTCCTTCATAGATGGTGCTGATGGTGAAGCAAAATCTATAATTACGGTAAGATAATTCTCAATTATTCCGGGAGTTCCTTTGCTAAATGATTCATTTTTCAATCCCAGATTCTCAAAATAGTATAAACCATTACCCTCTAAATTGCTAACATCATCACCTTTATGAAGTCGCATATAAACTTTAGTAGAGTGTATTTCCTCTCCATGCATAGGAACAATTTCTAATTTAGAGTTGCCCAGACATAAAGGCTTCTTAACCAGGGAAGAAGCATAAGAAATTGAACTTATTCCGGGGATTACTTCGGTATTCTGAGAAATTTCAGGATGTTTCCCGGTAATTATGTCGAGCAAATAATAAGCTGAACTAAATAAACCTGCATCTCCAAGAGTTACAAATCCAACCCTGCTTTGAGAATTGCAGGCATTAAGTATTTGTTCTACCTGATCTTTCCAGCTGTCAGGGTCGTAGCTCATTGGAGTGTAGATAGGGGCAAACTTTTCTTCCCAGTTTTTTATGAAATTAAAGGATTCAGCTGAGTCTTTAAACCATTTTTCATGAGTATCATATATATTTTTAAGGATTTGATAGGCAACAGAACCTTTCCATTCCAGATTCGGTGATCTTACAGGCACAAAAATAACATCACAATCTTCTAATACTCTAAGTGCCTGAATTGTGATCAATTCAGGATTACCAGGGCCTAATGAAATTATATAAAATTTAGCCGTCATAGCTTCTCCTTATTACCACATCTGCAAACTAGCCAATTTATACTATTTGCAATTTCATCTACAAAATATTCTCTTGTTTTTTGCAATTTTAAAAGTGAAAAAGCACCACTACTTAGAAAGTCTGTAGGTATTTGTACTTTATCAAATTTTTCAGACAATTCTTCTTTAATTTCCTGAATATCGTTTTTATTATGAACTCCAGCTACAAGAAGCAACGGTACAACCAGAATAGTATCAGTATTATCAACAGGTCCTAATTTCTCCAGTTCCTGCATAAAGAACTCTTTTTTATAAGGGTAAGAGCCCTCAATAGTATAGAAAAAGTTTCTTGGGTTTAGTAATTTAAGATAGTCTCTTGCATAAGCAAAAGATTGACTCCCGGAAGAGTTAAGATTTGGCGCTCCATGAGCTACATAAATTACATTAGCGGCATTGTATTTAGCACGTAATTCACTATCAAGATAATCCAGAAACTCATTTGTTTTCTTAGACTTTGTAAAAAGAGGAACTGTTATCTCGTATCTATCTGATATACTTCGAAAAGCGTCAACTATACGCTCTAAATATCTATGCTCCTCAGTTGGAAATACATTGACAGAGCTTACAATCACTTTCCTGTGCCCTAATCTGTCAAGATTAGCCAACTGCTCAGGCAGGGTATAATATTTCTGACCTTTTTGCTCTAACTTTTTTAAAACCGTCCTTGAAGATATAGCAATCCTGACATCCATATCATCAGGCAGCTTTTGCTTCACTTCTTCTTGCAATTGCAAATATTGTTCCATTGCAGAGTCATCTGATGACCCAAATACGGATAATACCACAGCTAAATCTTTATCATAATGCCTTAATCGCTTCATTATATTTATATTTCTCCTTTGTAATTTCTTAAATTATAAACATTTTTAATGCAAAGTATAAGATTAATGCCGATAAAACAATTATATCCACTTTTTTATGCACACTTAAAAAGTCAAAAGCAGCTTTTTGATAATCTTGTGTCTTTTCTTTTCCAACTTCAGCTTTATTTACCAGATTATTGCCATAATAAACAGGTCCACCTAATTTAACACCAAGATTATATGCAGCTGCTGCAACAGGATAACCTGCATTAGGACTAGAACTATATAATTTAGCTTCTTTTTCAAGATTTTTCCAGCTGATTCTGTCCCTACTTAATCTCCATATTATAAATCCTGTAATCCTTGCAGGTATATAATTTGCTACATCATCAATCATAGCTGAAACCTTGCCAAAATTTTCATATTTTTCATTTTTATAACCTATCATAGAATCAAGAGTAGAAATGGTTTTATAAACCATAAGGCCAGGGAACCCCAATATTATTAGATAAAATAATGGCGCAACCACTCCATCTGATAGATTCTCTGAATGAGATTCGATTAATGAACTATAAACCTTTTTATCATCTAATAATTTAGTATTTCTAGTAACTATAATAGCCAGATTTTCTCTTCTTTCTTCATCAGTGGAAGCAAGTAAGACTTTTTTTATATAATCTTTTAATGTTTTGCTGGCTAAACCTGTTGATGCAAAGACTCCTAAGATAATAACAGCAGGAATGACTGATAACTTCATTACAACGCTTTGAATAAATGCTGCTATAGCCGCTACAATTGCAATAACTACTACTGCTAATATAAATCCTCTAATAACTGAATTTTTATAAATAACCTTTTCAAAGCACTTGATCAGATCACCAAGATACTGAACAGGGTGTTTTCCGGGAAATTCACCTACTATAAGGTCAACTGCCACTGCTATTATTGCTATTAAAATCCAGCTATCGCCCCAGATCATAATTACCCTAGCATCCTTTCCCAGTCAATAATCTCTGCTAACTGCGCAGCAACATTATCCTGAATGCCTTTTTTCCAGTTTCTAAAACTCCATTGCTGCAAGTTTTTTTCTGTGCCTGAAGATAACCACCAGTTTCTAAAATTATCATCGTGGAAAATCTCATGTACCATAGAGCCTTTCACTTTTGGAGACTCAAAAAATACTGGATGGCTGTCTGATACTCCAGTATGCATTTCAAAACCATGCACATTTATGCCTTCATACAGGTTATAATCTTGCCTTTTTAAAACTTTTTCTACTTTAAATTCAATATTGCCTGATATAAATCCTAATCCTGTTTCACTATCAGAACTACCAGCTCCGCTTTCTGTACCAAGAGGGTCATTAATCTGTTTATGCAGCATCTGGTATCCGCCACATATTCCATAAACTTGCGCTCTTGTATTCTTTAAATCTTCATAAATCCCGGTTTTCTTAAGCCACCTTAAATCATCAATCACAGCTCTGGAACCGGGCAGTATTACCTTATCAAACATATCCAGATTGGTTCTCTGGTTAATAAAAGATACCTGAACGTTAGGATCATGCACCAATGGCTCGATGTCATTAATGTTGCTAGCTCTCGGATACTTTATTACTCCTATTTGAACGATATTTTGATTCTTTTCTCCATAACTTTGCATTATAGCCAATGAATCTTCACTATCAATACCATAATTAATATTAGGAATAACCCCTAATACAGGGATTCCCCATTTCTCTATTATCTCTATCCCTTCATCGAACAGAGTAACATCGCCTCTAAAGTTATTTATAATAACACCTTTAAATCTGGATTTTATATCATCGGACATTAACTGATAAGAGCCTAAGATCGACGCAAATACACCACCATCTTCAATATTGGTAATTAAAACAATATTAACATCTTCTTTTTCCATCATGTGCTGATTGGCAAGGTCTCTGTTTTTTAAATTAAGTTCAAATCCAGAGCCAGCTCCTTCTATAACGAGCATATCGTAGTCTTGCTTTAATTTCTCATAAGCTGCATCGACTTCAGGCTTTAAATCATCAATCTCCTGATAGTAAGTACGAGCAGAAGTGATTTTTTTAGGAACACCTCTTACCACAACCTGAGAGCGTCCTTCTCCCAAGGGCTTTAACAGTACAGGATTCATATCAGCTTTAGGTTCTACATTCATTAAATGAGCTTGAGATGCCTGAGCTATAGATATTTCTTTGTCATATTCACAAACAATTGCGTAATTAGACATATTCTGGCCTTTAAAAGGACAGGTTTTTATTCCAAATTTTTCTTTAAGAATCTTCCCCGCAAAACCTGTTATAAAGGTTTTACCGGCGTTAGAAGTAGTTCCTATAAACAGTAAATTTTTTCTTTTATTCATCCCAGATCCCTTAATGCCTTCCATAATGGCTCATTTTCATTAGCTAATCTTAATCCCACCCTGAATGAATTTTTTGTGCATCCAAAAAAGTCTCCTGTGGGCCTAATGTATATGTTATATTCTCGTAATAAGAACTTTCTAAAATCTTCAATCTGATTTTTTACTAAAAAGTCAGAATTTATCTCTAATACACGATAACTCGTAACTGATTCTGGGTAATAAATCACGTTTTTAGAAGTTTCTATAACCTCATCAGCTTTTTCATTAAGTTTACTAACCCATTCTAAAGTTTCTTTTTTGATTTGATTGTAATGAGTCAGCATATTTTTGTAAAACCAATTATCGTATGCAGAAATAGTCCATGGAGGCAGCAATACACTCAGGAAGTCTGTCAGTAGCTTATTACTGCTTATAACAAGCCCTAATCTTGCACCTGCTGATCCGTAGAACTTGGTCAATGACTTAATAATATATAGATCAGGGTTATTCTCAATCAATTCATACATTGATGGCTTCTGGGTAAAATCAATAAAGCTCTCATCTACTACCATAATTGAACCGGCATCAAGAAGGTATTCGATTTTATCTTTTATATCAAAGTAAAATCCAAAAGGCGTATTAGGATTAACAATCACAACTATCTTATTTTTTAAGCTTTCATATGTGGAATTAAAATCTTCAAAACTTAATTTTATGCTCTTAAATCCGTTTAAATCAGCATATTTATTGTATTCACAATATGTAGGCCCAACCAGAACCACTGATTTATCTTTATAACCCTGCAATAAAAACATATGAAACAGGCTGGATATTGCTTCGTTTGCTCCATGAGTCAGCAAGAAGAAGTCTCTAGAGTAATTATACGTATCCTCAATTACTTCTTTTAATTCAGCATAAGTTGCATCAGGATACTCTATACTTTCCTGATGTAAATAGATTAAGTGCTCAGGATAAAACTCAGTAGCCTTCCAGTTAATAGAAGTAGAATAATCAGTAACCTGTTTCCAGTTAATGCTTTCATTTGTGGAAGCTTGCTTATAACCACCGCCATGCTTGTATTTAGAAAACATAGCTTATCTCCTTTTTAGAGGTAAGCAACTTTTTATTTATAATAAGGTCAATTATCCTCATGGTAAAATCCTTAACTTACGAAGACAGCTTATTTATTGTTTCCATTGCATTTTTCAATCTTAATTTTAGTGAATCCGTTTCAATATTATTCTTTTCTCTAATAGAGCTGTATTTTTGACTTAGATCGGCAATGTTTGTAGCTATTGCATTTAAATCAACATCAGCTATACTGCCAAAATATTTTTCCAGAAATAATTTATAATCTTCAGGATAATCATTAAAAGCCCCTAATAAAGCTGAAGCTATGTCAGGATATATTGATTCTCTTTTTTTAGATAACCCCCAATCAATAAAATACAAGATATTAGAGTTATTACAAACCAGAAAATTATCTAAAAACAAGTCTTCATGGGTAATATATAGTCCGTATTCTTTGTATGAATTTGAATGAAGATTTTTTAAATAGGATACCAGGTTGGTAACTAAGTAATCTCTTTCTTCGGGGGTGTTTATTTTTGGACTTTGAGCTTCAGTAATTAAATCCATAGAAATTGTATAAACCGATTCTTTTAAGGGATTTAGGTTCATTATTCCCTGTTTAGCCAAAAAATCAAGAGCAAAATACTCGTTATCAACATAGGAAGAATCCTCATAAGTTTTCAGAACCCTGATTTTCTCCTTATGTAATTTAATCTTAGCATGTTTGCCCTGAATAATCATTCTAAAGTCCTTGCCCTTTAAGCTTCATGGGTACACCAGAAACCACAAAAAACATGTCATCAGCATATTCTGCAACAATTTGATTTGCCCTACCTGCAATGTCCCTAAATTTTCTGCCAAGAGACGACTCAGGCACAATGCCCAAACCCACTTCATTAGATACAATAAATGTATCGTATTTTACTTCTTTTAAAGCTGCCATAACCTCATGAAGTCTGGATTTTATTTCCTCTTCTTCAAGATTACAGTCCATTAAAAGATTTGTTACAAAAAGCGTAAGGCAATCAAGAATTGCTACATCTACCTGAGAATCAATTTCTTTTAATCTAGGAGCAAGGTTAACAGGCTCTTCAACTGTAAGCCAGCTACCAGGTCTTTCCTGCTTGTGAAGTCTTACACGTTCATGCATTTCATCATCATAAGGCACGCAGGTAGCTATATAGGCTACTTTATCACTTATGCTTCCTACTGTTTTAACAGTGAAATTACTTTTTCCACTTCTAGTTCCGCCAATAACGAATGTTACTTTGCCCATTTTTCTATTTTTCCTAACAGATTAAGCTATTAAAATAATCTTATACTTGTAAATTCTGTAAAAATTGGATATATTTTGATTCTTTACCAGTCAAATACAAAAAACATGACTTAATGATACTATAATTTTCTTCATCAGAGATACTATAAATAAACTATTAAGAAGTTAGCTTTACCATGAAGCTATCTGAAAAGTAATAAAAAAAGTGTCATAGTG